>Ga0209123_1000423_pt1 | contig 56462 bp, 57 predicted proteins | sample BarGraIncu00431A_FD_184500 | JGI IMG/M metagenome (GOLD analysis project Ga0209123, IMG submission 184500) | Arctic peat soil microbial communities from Barrow, Alaska, USA - Barrow Graham LP Incubations 004-31A (SPAdes) (version 2) | ecosystem: Environmental > Terrestrial > Soil > Wetlands >... | reverse complement strand
CATTTAATAGTAACCTCCCTTTTTGTTTTTTAGTAACGTGCACGTTTACATTTATATAGTAAAGCTATGAATGCACTTAAAACAGTCCATTATTTTCATTTATAAATTGAAAATTAATGGACTGTTTGTAATGTTGAGTTGAATTAGTCGATTCTTTTATTGATTATATCCAAAATTTCATTTTCTGAACTTGATTTCAGAACATCATCCATAGTATTACTACTTTCGCTAAGGGAAATTATATTTTGTAAAATATGAAGATGATCTATCTGATTTGGTGTTGCTAATACAAATAGAAATTGGACTGAATTTTTACCTAAAATTAGACCTTTCGGAAAAACTGTCAGAGCTAATCCAAGTTCTTTAACATTATCCTCCATCTGAGCATGAGCGATAGCGATTCTTGGACTAATAACTATGTAGGGTCCATATTCGTTTACTAATTTAATCATTTTATCTACATAGCCATCGTTAATGCATCCTTGCTTAATAAGACTTTGAGAAGTGAATTTTATTGCATCCTCCCATTTTACATTTGAATCAGTATTTATAAATACTCCATATCGATAAAGCATTTGCATAAGATTTGATTTACTCGAATTATTTGAGTTTGAGGATAAACTCGCGTTTCTAAGCTCGCCGTGAATTTGTTCATACACTTTTTCACTCGTATATTTTCGAATAATATCATAAGCTATACTCAATTGGATCTGATCTTTTTTTCTATTATCCTGTGATGTTGTTATTGATGCAGCTATTTTTAATTTATCGTCATCTGTTAGAATTGGATTTACTAAAATAATAGGATATTTACAGTTAAAATCTACAGACGAGATAACAAAATCAATATTTGTTTCATAATTGTTAATGTTAACTCTATCAATAGATGAAATATCGACTACATTAATATTTTCAAAATTTGACAATATTTCTGTCTTTAACAATACAGAGCTCATTCTTCCAGTTGGACATACTATCAATACATTTTTTGATGTAATCTTGTGCGTACCACGCCTAACAAAAGATCCGAAATACATTGTTATATATGCGATTTCACTATCAAATATCGGATAAGAAAACTTTTCTTTTAGGTTTTCACAACATTGCTTCGTAATTTCAAACAGATCACTATAATTCCTTTTAACATCATTAAGCAATGGATTTATCATTGGAATTGAATAACGGTAAATGTAATCAGAAAGTTTCAAATGAAAGTAAATTGACTTTACTAGTTCCTTTTTTTCATCAAAACTTAGACAGGCTAAAAGTTCAAACAGATCGACTAATTCCTGAGATAGATTAAAAAGTTCAATATTATCATCATTACTATCCATCAAAAACTCTCGGTTGTTGCCCAATCCAAGTAATTGGACTGACAGATAAATACAATCATGAATGTTCAATTCAGGAAAATATTGACTAACTTTTTTGAATTCTTTCGTAGTACATACTTTATTCATATCAGTAGTTGTAAAATTATAAACATCATGCGAATCTCGAACAACTTGTATCAAACAAGAAAGCGCGATTAATTCGTCATTTTTTACATATGCATCAAATTCTCTAAATAACATTTGGAGTCTTTGATGGTATTGCCAAATTTCTTCTGTATTAAACATTTCTAGATTTTCATATTTTACATCTTTCAATAAATGAGACAAATAGTGAAGCAATACTGTTCTTTTTAGAAATGTTTCTTCTTCAACATAATATCCCATTTTCTTTGAATTCTTAAGTGTTAATTTGTAACAATTTAGAATTTCTTTTGCCTGTAATAAATCATTTAAAATTGTATTACGGGACATTTGGAAAATCTCAGTAAAGTCATCAATTCGAATAACTTTTCTTGGATACATTACACTGCAAATAATAAAATAAACTCGGTCTTCTGCCTCAGTTATGATAGATTTACTCTTCAAATACAACTGTAAAACTTCGATTTGTTTAGTCGACACTAAATAACCACCATCAGTGTTTTGAAGTGATCCAACTTTCAAAGATTCTAAAAGATTGTCAATTTCTTTTAAACTGTAATAGCAAAGACGTTTTGATATTTTTAGTGATTGAGAAATTTCAATAACTGTCATAGGTCGTTCAATCGACATAAAAAGCTTAATAATTTGTCGCGACCTATTAGATATTATCGTTAAATTATCAGGCATTATTTCTTACCTCGATTATATTTCTTCTAAATATTACCACACTTACACATAATTTTTTTACTTTATAATATTAATACATTTAGTCAATTACGATAAATGATTAAACCGGAATCAAAGACATATGATTTTAAAAATCAGGAATATATTTTTAACTCTGGTTTATATTCAATCAATGAAGTACACATTATCGTACATCCTCTATTTATCATGAATTAAATTCCTTGATTTAGCCAATATGGATATATACTTTGCCTACTCACCACCAAGAGCAAAATAAGTTGGAGGAGTAATCTACTCCTCATGTAAAACAACTCTATCGAAGTAAGAAGTTATGAAATCCAAAATCATAGCTTTTTATTTTCTCAAGTGAGTGAAAGGAAGAAGTGAAATGATTCATAATGTAAAATTTAAAATTGAAGAAATTATTACAGACTTTGATGAATTTGAGAAATTGAATGCAGAAAAAGGTATTAAATTCTTTGAATCAACCGGTGGTGAATGTGCTGTTAGTATCTTCATATTAGATGGAGTAAACGCAACGGTTCTATGTGCTTACAGTTACAATTATGCTAAAGAAAATAAACTTGAAGACAGTATTAAAAAGTATATGAATCTACTCGAATTGAAGGGTGAAATCATTAGTTGTGAAGAAATCACAACAAAACATTATATTCTCCTCATCGGATTTCGCATTCGCTTAGGGGAGCCCTCTCGGCACAAGTTTGATATTGATGAATCCTTATTCGAAAATTTGGTAAGGGAAGGCGATTATTCAACATCAAGTTGTTTTAGAGAAATCGTGGTACCCAGTCACTGTCATGAAGGAACTTCCACCGTAAGTGTTATATTCCGTCAAGAAGTAGAGCGTATTGAGGCATGCCCTCAAAGTTTTAATGGCCATCCTGTACACTATGTCATTTCATTCCCAAATCTTACCCGAATCGAGGATACGATCAATAATTTGATCTTTACACTTTATTCGAATCAACGTCTTCTCAGCAAGAAAAAATTCATACTTAATTTCGATAATGATGACAGAATAGGAATCAAGACAGTAGAGACGATAGCTCAGTTTGCTGCAGGAGCCACTGTGATCTTAGATTGTATGGATCAGCTATATCCAGTCAAACTCTTCTCCGAAAAAGATACGTATCTTGAAGAGTTAGCCAACCTCATCCTGCGTTATCAACACGATACACTGTTTATTCTGATTGCTCTGGATCCAAACGGTAAAGTGATTCAGCAACTCATGTCTCTGCTCGCAAAAGTGGTCATTGTTGAAATCAAAGAAATGAAACTGGATTATGAAGATGCTACTCACTATATGAATGAGTTAGTAAAACAAAAGAATGTACCATTGGAACTGACTTCTGCTCCTTCAGAGTTATTGGATTCCAATCAATGTTACTCCGAGAATGAGATCTCAGAAATCTTTGGGAAATGGCATCAGAATTATCTCATTGAGTCTGTTTACCCCTCCTATTCAATCTTCAAGAAGAATGTTTCCTCTCCTGCTGTTACCAATATGGGAAAAGCCTACAGGGAACTTCAAGAATTGATTGGATTAGAAGAAGTCAAAAAACTGGTTGATGACTTCATCACAACAAAAAAAGCACAAGAACATTATACCAATGCCGGTGCTGCATCAATTGAACTAGGAATGCATATGATCTTCACCGGGAATCCGGGAACAGCGAAAACCACCGTTGCTCGACTCCTCGGACAAATTCTACGTGACAATCACATTTTGGAAGTTGGCGAGGTATATGAAGTTAGCCGAACCGATTTGATTGAAAAATATACGGGATGGACTGCAAAAGAGTCACCGAATGTTTCGAAGAAGCAAAAGGATCTATCCTATTTATTGATGAAGCTTATTCACTTCTTGAAGATTATCATTCATATGGAGATGAGGCAATCAATACGATCGTTCTGGAAATGGAAAATCATCGAAACGATGTGATGGTGATCTTCGCAGGTTACCCGGCTGAGATGGAGAATTTCATAAATCGAAATTCTGGGTTACGCAGTCGAATCAACTATCAACTCAACTTCAGAGATTATAACCTAAATCAATTAATTGAGATCGGATATCTCATGATTCAGAATCGAGGGTTGAAGATTTCTGAGAAAGCAAAATCTAAACTAAAAAAACTACTTGAAGCAGGTATGAAAAAAGAAAATTACGGAAATGGAAGATTTGTACGAAAAGTACTCGACCAAGAACTCAATAAGGAGGTAATACTTACTCTCGATGCGGATGATTTCATGATTCAAGAAGAATCAGAAGAACGAATTCAATTACGAAGCAATACGAAGATTTGCAGCTAACGAAAGGAGGTAAAATTATGGCAGGTGCATCAGGAGCGATTATTATAAAGGAAGTTCATCGGCCCGACTGTGTAGCAATCACATTCAGTCGAAAATGTGAATGTTGCGTTTATGTTGAATTAAGATCATTAAATACATTCGTGTTCTATGGTTGCAGAAAAAGTCTTGGAAGCTTCACGTGTATGAAATGTAAGTCAAAAACGAAAATTACCATTTTTGGATAAGTTAGATAGTTCCATTGTTCTATATTTCAATCTGATTGAAGTTAGTTAAGCTGATGATTGATTTAAATAATTGCAAACTTTTAATATTACTACCTCATTAAAATCTACTTTTCAAATTGTTCGATAATATTGTTATAGTAAAATCTAGTGTATCCTATATAGCGCAAACTCGTTCATAGGTTGCGTAGAGTTCTTCAATAACAGCTCTTCCAACGACAATATCCGAAGACCACTTCTCTACTTGTATCATCTGTTTCGCAAACTGGATGAATTCTTCAACTTTGAGAAGTTTATACCGTGGTTTACACGCTTCTCGGTGCTTCTCATTAACGAATTGACCTGTCTCGGCGTAATAGACTTTTTGAAAGATTGGCTTACCGTTGACGAATTTCTTCTGAACGGGAGTTCCACGTTTGATCTCATAATTGATCGTACTGTGACTTCGGCCTAGTACTTTGGTGATGAATCGATTTGATTCACCCATTCGTTTAAGAGTTTGAATTTCGATCCGCTCCATCATCGTTAAGTGTTGTCCTTTAGATAATCCTATTGTATCATTGATGTGCTTCATTCATAGTTCCTTTCTCATGTGTTTCGCAACTCAATGATACTGGGATTCCGTGCATGGTGCTTTTTATTTTTACTGGGTGGACGACTTCATATTACAATTAGCTAAAATGAATAATAGTTTAAACCTTTGACTAATATTTATTAATCACATCAATAATGAATAATTTAAGAAAACGCTTTGTATCAACGTCACTCATTTTTCGTAATTTGATGTTCAGGATTCTATTGGAAACTCATTGCTATTTTTTTATAATTTGAATAAACCTAGTAATTGGTCTTCAGTACCATTAATATATTGAAGTAGTATTGATATTGTAGAGTCGATAACTTTCTCATACAACCTTCCATATCGATTGATTAAGTTGCCATTCTCATTATGCTTATTAAATGAATTATTTCATACCCATTAAAATTAGAAATTTTGATTCTACATGAGTCGACCTGATGTAGCGTGTGTGAAAACTGAAAATTCACACTTTTTTATTGTCATCTGCACTGAAAAAGTCCTTAAATACATCTAAAATTATTTGTGAAATATCTTTTTTATCCGTGTTTTTAGTGATTTTTTCTACTATTGTTTTTACAGCTTCCATGAATTGTGAAGAGAATTCTGCCTCTATGACCTTCTTTACCCAATCAATATCCGCGACACTCTTTTTACCTAAATACACTTGTTCAAACGCATATGTTGTACCTTCACCAAGCGCCGCCACAATGCTACCAGCAATAATTGCGTTTAAGACACTTGCACCCAAATTTACTCCAGGGATAGTTTTCAACGCATTTATCGCCGATTTTGCCGCCACACTTACAGTTCCAACTTCAACTATAGAATGAAAGAATTGCTTTGAGTCTTCGTTTTTGCTAATTCCATATATTTGGGCAAGGGCATTTACTAAAGCTATTTCTATTGGCGTGAGTATCATGGCATCAGGAAACGGTATTGGAACTGCACCAACAACAACCGCCGCTGTAGTTGACACTCCGATTAATCCATGAGCCAAAGCTTTTTTGCGATTGAGTTTAAATTCCGCAATATCTTTATCGCCAGCCTTTATTCCTTCAGGCATCAAATCATTCGTCGCATCTATAAGTTCAGTGATCCCTTCAGGTGCAGCATAAGCATTTTCATTCAGCACAAATGTAGATGCAACGACTGGAATTACTTTGCGCAAATTCTTTGAATATCGTTTTTGTTTTGCAAATGCGTTGTTCACCATTGCTATATTTTTTTCTCTATCCGGAACAGAATAGGATTTAGTAATTACAACAATTACTGGAACAGACTCCCAAATTGATGTTGCTCTTGAAAGATCCTTTAGGGTTTTTGGAAATAATTTACTGGATGTACCTTCTACACAAAACCAGATCACATTAATATGATTATCTTCGTGTCCTTCTTTTGCACTCTCTTTCGACCATTTTTTTACAGCGTTAATAGCCTTGATTTCTTTTATGAAGGAAGGTTCAAACCCTAGCGTATCTATTATGCGAAAAGGAATTTTATCACTAGTGTATATGGCAAGTACTTTTGTTGTCCCCTTTGCCCCCCATCCTGTCTCAGCTCTTTCTTCACCAAAAACGGCATTAATCAACGTTGATTTGCCAACCCCTGAATTACCAATAACTAAGACATTTCCTCTTTCCATTTTATAGTATCCTTTCTTTTTTAATCAAAGTTCAAAAAACTAACAATCAATTTTGCAACATGCTGGAGATTGGATAGAAATTCATCCAATCACTATTACACAGTAAAATCCCAATAAACCCTTTTTGTTTGCCATTCCATTTCGTTTTAAACGATCTGATAAATCAGAAGGTTAGATTTTTTCAATAAGGATTTATCTGTATTTAACCTTTGGCGTGTTTTATAAGATCTCTGAATAATGAAATATTCCCGTCTATTTTACCATCATCAACCCTAAATCTATAAACACCTTCTTTATCAATGTATTCCAGAGATTTAACACCTATACTGTTAAAAATACCCTCAAATTGTTTTGATTTCGGCAAAGTAATTTTAACTAAAACATATGATTTCTTGCGCGGAGAAAATGTCATGAAGTTACTCACTTTACCGTTTTTCTGTAAACCAATATATGGTTGATTATATTTAAGCTCATACCCTTCAAATTCATTATTAATTACTTTGAGAAGCATATCTACTATGTTTAATGATTTTTCTGAACTTCTAATTTCCCAATCATATCGGTCAACAATACTATTTTTCTCGAATTTATCTTCACCTATTTCATAGATAGCACTTACTAATTCGTTTCTTAATGTCCAGATCATATGGTCATCATCGTCATACTCACCTACAAAGGCAATATTCCAATACCTTTTACTTCCATCTGGACGAACTTGATCTGGGATTTCTAGTTCTTCAACAATTTTTGAACTTAATTTTACAATTTTTAAATTTAGGGAAGGATAATTGATTTCCAATTTTTCTGCGAGATAACTTGGATTAATTTTATGATCTGTAGTACTAAAAATCACGAAAATTATTTCAATATAGTCCTTTGAAAATATCTTTGGGTTATTTAATACTTTAATCCATAAATCCGTAGAAATTCCGCGGTACTGATTTTCAGAGAGTAAATCCTCAGAATCTGCATCATCTTTACTTATTTCTTCTTGCCTTATTGTAAATCGTAGATTTATTTCATCTTGATCAAAATAAGTTAATAGGTTTCTAACGACTCTCAATTTTGAGTCAGTTTTATGATTCAATTCGATATACAGATCTTCCGCAATTTTAAAGGAGAATCTTAATTCTTCATCATTTTTAGTAAAAAAGTGTGAAAGATCTGATGCAAAACTGGATTCATTTGTTATCGACGCAAAAATTGAACTATCTTCTTCATATAAGGAATGAATTACTTGTTTATAGAAGTCAGTCCATGTGAGAACATTGTATTCTTTACCTTTAAATTCAAACGACTCAATTTTACTTGCTCTAAATGATTGGTCATCATCAATACTATATGTCAACTCATGATTTTTTTGAGGTTCAAAAGTTGATTCGAATTTTGGCCAACATTTTAATGAAAGTTGAGATAATTGTTTTGCTCTTTCATTTATCTGTTGTTCAGTCCATATTTCACACTTTGAAATATAATCATTCAATCTAAGTTTACTTTCCCTAAAACCATGTTCCATATCTCTTTTTCTCTCAAATGGAAAATTTTTGTATGAACTGTTATATGCTGTTAAAGTTAAATTACCAATAGTGTGCAGTAAACGAGAATGGACGTCTAGAAAATGTATCCCCAACTGTTCTTCCCAGTTTGAAGTCAGTGTCTGTGGCATAATGTGTTCAATAGTCAATGCACCTTTATCAAGAAGATTTGTTAAGTCAATAACTTCTTTGTTGTTGTAATTTTCAAGTTTTTCAAGCAGGTATATTTTATTTTTGGATTGCATGTTGTAAATATCACGGCTTAACAAAGCAGATTTAAATTCATCATCATTTGGAAATCTAGAACTACTTTGTTTTTCAAGAAGGACGTATTTCATTACTTGAGTATAATTTTCTTTGTATTCAGGATATTTTCGAATATCCTTTTCAAAGATAGCGAAAAGTTTATTTAATGCATTTGTGGGCACACTACATATAGTTCTTCGGAATAGGAATATTTCTAGTGTTCTTAAAACTACTTTCAATTCGTTCTCATTAATTATGCCATCAAATTTATTATTGAACAACTCTAATAAATATGGTAACAAAACACGATTATCCAGCCGATTTAACTCTCCTAGTAATTTAGAAGTTTCAGAATCACTATATTTACTAGTTAGTAAAGCTCGATAAAAATTTGAAAACCTGAGAAGATCTTTAAGAATGTCCTCCATATTTAAATTCAATTGAGATACATACTCCTTAAATTCAAAATAAACATGGTCAGCTCGTGGGATTCTTCGCAATTGAATAGTAAGATAATCTCTAACGAAATCACTTACTCCATTTTTCGCAGATATGGAATTATTTTCAATATTGGTCCAATACTTTTTATAATACTCGGTTTGCATTTCTGATGTTAGATTCATCAAAACAAAGTTTCTAATCTTATCAGCTTCCGAAAGTGCTAATCCAGTTGAATTTAAGCTTTCAAAAATAAGTTGCGGATCATCTTCACCAGCCTTCAATTGAATGTCAACTATAAAGAGTTGACGTATCGCTTCCATATATTGTTCCAGATTATACATGTCATTATGGGATTTTAAACAGTCACAAAAATATTCGTAATTTCTATATAAATTCATTGATTGAGAAAACTCAAAATTAGGTTCATTATTAATTATCATGTCATATGCTTCTCTATCTTTTTGTATAAGTTTCAACCTTAATTTATTTTCATTGGGTCTGTACTTATTAATTAAATATTCATTCTTCATTTTAGTCACAACATCTGTTGAATCGTCCAATTCATTTTTGGAAACAAGGTTACAGATTGCTGCCATAAATAAGGATATCGTTGTAAGCCGTTGTTGCCCATCAATAATCATGAATTCTGTTATTTGTGGTGATGGAGTAACAACAGAGACAATTGATCCAAAAAAATGTGAACGTTTGTACTTAATAATGTTTTTGATATCATTCCACAACCTTTTGCATTGTTCAATCTGCCAATCATAACTCCTTTGATAAACCGGTATGACAAAATCAATATCATTCCCTTCAAGAAACTTTACTAGTCTCTTATCTCCTGCTTGCATAAAATCTTACCCCCGATTTATCGATAGAATAAGTATATCATTGATTCACAGCTTTTATCACTTCATAAAACACGTTCGTTTCTAATACCTCCATTAATAGCACAAAACCCACTAGTTTCGTGGGCTTTGTATCTTCTTATAATTATCGTTTATATAATGACCACACGAATATATTTGATGCCATTCTAAGTTAGAATTGTACAAATCTGATTTGATTAGTTGATGGACAGGAAATATAATACTCAATAACTATGTATCAATATGAAACCTTCATTTTAGCCTCTAGTATTCTCACAATATTCAAAATGTATTTTCTATTAAAATAACATATTTATTTATTCATCTTATCAATTTCAGCAGTAGCTAAATCAACATAATTATTACCATTTGTTAGAAATGCACCAGCAGAATTAATCTCATCTACATCAAGATCTCTAAGTCCATTATCTGTTGTTTTTAAAACCCGTTGGCATTAACACCATACACTGCCTGTTGATGAGTAAATTGGTCATACTCCACTTGTGCAATTAATCCTTCACGAGAAAATGCCGTAAAATTTAAATATTCTTTTGCTTTTTTTGCGGCTTGTTCATTCCAATTAGCTCCACAATTATCTGCCGCATAAACAGCATCTGCATGAGTAAATTGGTCATACTCCACTTGTGCAATTAATCCTTCACGAGAAAATGCCGTAAAATTTAAATATGCTGTTGCTTTTTTTAGTGCGTTATTCTGGCTAACACTTGCTGCTGCCTTTGCTGCAGCTATTCTTGTCTCTTCAGCTGCCTTTTCAGCCGCGAGTTTTGCTTCAGTTGCGGCCTTTTCTGTAGCAATTCTTGCATCTTCAGCTGCTTTTTCCACAAGTAGCCTTTTTTCTTCAGCAATTCTTGCTTTATATGTTGTATAACCTTCTGAATTTAATAATTTTTCTTGCTCAATTGAAATAGATTTCTGCTGTACAATTTCATTCATTATTACTGTATTTTCATTTTTAATGATTTCATAATTTTCTTTTGTATTTTCACCTGTGGCACCAAACACGGTAAAGACAAATACTAAAACCGCAAAAAATACAAATAATTTCAGAATAAATGACCCTACAAATTTTAGAAATCGAGAGTCATGTTTTTGATTTACTGTTTTCATTTATTAATACCACTTAAATATTCTGTCGACTTTTTGAATTCTTCAATTAAAGGATTATTTGATTGAACAACAGCAGTTATTGATTCTAACATATTTTTATTTTCTTCAAGACTTTTTTGCTCTGTTTCGAATGCAGACTTGGGGACTAAAGATATTCTTGACCCCATTGCAGAGATTAATCCTAAAATAATTGCAAATAAAATTATGTAACCCATTTTTCCCTTCCAGTTCAGTATTTCGAGAATTTTTTTCATTTTAAATTTCCCCTCCTAATTTATATACTAACAAATTTGTTTAGACAAAACAACAACCTTTCTTGTTTATCCTTTTCGACTATATTAAAAATGGAAGTTGTCCTATATTATTTTTCTTTTCCCAACTATTTTGCCATTTTTTCAGAACTACCCATAACAAATTCTTGACCTATCATAACCGGTTGAAAGTATCCTTCTTTGTGACTATTAATGTCTTGATATGTCATTTCAACATTCTTCCTACATTCGGGTAAATCCCATTTTGATCTAGAAAGTCCCTTTTTCGTTAATAGCAATTCTTAGGAGTATTTGAATGTTCCAAATCCCAGGTATTCACCCCCCATCAGATTATCTGCTGCAACGTAAATTGTGTTTTGGAATCCTACACGGGTTTTGGAGTGAGGATGCCAATCAAACTCTTTGACTTCATCACCTCTTGCAATTCTATCTAATTAAAGATATCCGAAATAATGTGTTGATCTGGGGCAATGTGTACATATCCTGTTTTGCCACCAATGACTTCGGTAGTCTTATACCATCAAAAAATTAACATATATCTTCTGCATCCACCTTTTGATTGTCAAGGTGCGTCAGCGCAGCTTAAGATTGTCCAAAACATGCTTTCCAATTATCCGGTCTTTCTTTTACTTTCTCGAAGATATCAGGGTCTAATTGACATTGATTGAACTGAATATTACTATTTGGTCGAAGATGATTCAATATCTCTTGATACGTTAAATTATCATAAAAAAGTTGAGGGAAACTATTGTTGTCTCCTTCTAGAGGAATTGGTAATGATATTAAAGTTTCGTCCATAAGTATTGAGCTTGGTATTCCCCCATTTTCTGAATCAAAACCTTTTGGCTTAATATAACCTTTCTTGTCATAAATTACCTCACTTTAAATAATGGAATTTTACAGTCTTCATGGATTAAATGATATGAAATATTCTATGATTTTTTTGAAATCAAGCACTGATTCCATAGATGATGAACATTTAAACAATCTAATCCATTCTCATTGAAATTGATTCAAATTTGACTCAGCGAGCTTAATGAGTTAAATAAGCCTATTTATATTTGTTCTAAAATAGTAGAATAAAAAGTAAGGATGGGCGTTTCAATGTATCAATGTAAAAGCGTATTACTAGAGCTAGGATTCTCGCATATTGAAGACTTCTTTTACTATTCTACTAGTGATGAAATTTACTCATCCTTCTTCAAAAAGGATCAACTATCGATCATTGTTGATTTCAATATCTGTTCTCGAGAGATTACAAGCATATTTAATTATGAACTCTACACTCAACATCAAAATGAGTATATGAATATGTCTGACCGTTGTTATCGAATTTTCTATACTCCTGAGACCTTCAAGGAAGAACTGGATGCTTTATTAAGCAGCAATCAAATTATAGAATTTACTCGGTCAAGTTATTCGAACCGTGAAGTCTCCTCAATCGATAACAGTGCTCTAGAATCCATTTTTGAAAATCGTTTTGAAGATGTATATGGATTAGATGCACTGGAATATGTCTATAAAGAATTCGGAATCTTGGATTACAACGGAAGACAAGTATTTATGGATTTTGTCGTTGAAACTACTAATGGATATATTGCTGTTGAAGAGAATGGAGTAACCTATCATCATCCTCAATTGATTTGGATTGATGATTATAAAAAGCAGCTTTCTAAACAAAATACTTTTTGTAAGTATGGAGCTAAAGTTTATCGCTGGTCTTCAAATGATTGCCTTAACAATGACAAAATCAATGATGATATTCTGAAATTCTTTGGTCCCAGAGAAAATTTTATTCATAAGGGACTATTAGTCGGTGAACGTTCATTCAAACTTTATCAACATCAGGAAGATACACTTCAACAGATCGTTGAGAATAGAAAAAATGGTGCAAACTCATTTTTGGTTGTATTCCCGACGGCTACTGGTAAATCTAAGATTGTGGAGGAAGATATTAAACAACTTCTAATGGATAATACTTTACTGAAAATATGCATCACTTCGCCGACTGTGTCCATTTCAGATGACTGGATCAATCGAATGACACAATTGGTTAACTCAGTAAAGACTGACCTCAGTATTGGTAAAACCCCTGAACATCAAATATGTTGCAGTACTTACTATGTGCTTTGGAGTAATATTCATAAACTATCTACTGACTATTTTGATTATATTGTGGTCGATGAAGCTCACCATGCGGTTGCTCCGATGATGAAACGCGCATTGCAATATTTCACACCTCAATATTTACTTGGGATGACAGCGACTCCTTTCAGAAATGATACGTCATCACTTGAAGATATCTTTGGTTCATACCAAGTTCAACTAAGTCTTGAAGAAGCTATGGAAAAAGATATCATTGTCAAAGCCCGAGCTTTTCGGATCATTTCAAACATTGATTTGAGTGAAGTGCGATTTAACGGAAAACATTTTATTAATTCTGACTTAGAAAAAACAGTACGAGTAAATTCACGGAATGAACTAATTGCCGATGTTCTTAAAAAATATTTTTCAAACGGATCTGTAAAAGATATCCAAGGTATCGTTTTCTGCGTAAGCATATCGCATGCTGAAGAAATGGCCAGAGTTTTGAATTCAGTCGGTCTATCCGCTGAATCCTTAAGTTCAAATTCTAAGAATGCTTTAAAAATCCTTGAAGATTACAAAAACAAGAAAGTTCGATTTCTCTGTAGCTGCTCCATGATTTCTGAAGGTTGGGATAGTCCTCAAACAAGTATCGTAGTTATGGCTCGTCCAACATTATCAAAAACACTGTATATCCAACAACTGGGAAGAGGTTTTCGGAAATATCCGGGAAAAGAATGTTTATTCGTAATTGATGTGGTTGATCAATATGGATCACTCGCAATTCCTTGGTCAATGAATTCTCTTTTTAATAATCCATACTATGTGCCATTTGGTAATATTACTAAACCCGGAGATATGACCTACATTAATGGATTATCTGAAAAAGTCCAAAAAATTGAAGAGATTAACTTGAGTACCTTTGAAAGTAATTATGGTGATTACCTGAGTCTTGAACAGTCAGCTCGAGAGTTATATATTGGTACCGCAACTCTTTTGCGTTGGGTGTTAAGTAAGTCAGTGCCATGTGATTTGATTATACCTTTTGGATCATCAAAACTTTACATGTTTAAACCTGCTACAATTGATATTATCAGAGATATTAAAAAGCTTACAGTTCATAGTGAAGATACGATTCATCAGGACTTCTTTGATTTCCTGAATGAGAAGGTATTTACGTTCTCATTTAAGTTGATCTTCATGTTAGCTCTGTTGAAATCAGTAGATCAAAATGGTGAAGCAGCTCTTGATGATATTAGAATTCTCTATACAAATTTCTATCAAGAAAGAATCGACCATGGACTGCAAGTTGATCGAGAAAACTGTATTTACACCAAAGAATATTTAAACAATGAGAAAATAGTGAAGAACAGTATCCTTACTAATCCTTTTGAAAAATTTGAGAGAAAGAGATTCATTTACTATAGTAAAGATCTGGCTAAAATATCATTCAATACAACACTTTGGAATTCTCTTTCCGAAACAGATATGAAGGAAATAGAAAAGATTCAATTAGCTAATTTAGATGAGTATTATGAAAATATGGATCATGTTCAAGATATCCATTACTTAAGGAGGTTTCAATGAGTTACGAGTACTACAATAAACATGCATCAGAATTCTTTGAAGGAACAATCAATGCGGATGTATCAGTTTTAGTAAATAAATTCTTATCTTATCTTAAACCTGGTTCAACGATATTGGATGCCGGTTGCGGCATCGGGCGTGATACTAAGACATTTATAGATGCCGGTTTTAAAGTAGTCGCATTTGATGCCTCTTCAGAGATGGTCAAAATCAGTTCTGCATATACAGGTCAAGAAACACTCTTGATGAAATTCGAAGAGATGGATTTTGATAATCAATTTGATGGAATTTGGGCGAGTGCTTCTTTACTTCATGTAAAAAAAGAAGATATGGGTTCTATCTTTACTAAACTTCATAAAGCTTTAACAGAAAATGGAATTCTCTATGTATCTTACAAATTAAAAGATCAAGATTATTCGAAAGATGATCGTGATTTCAGTTGTTATACAGAAGTTGGATTTACTGAATTCATAGAGCAATATCATCTATTCAAAATCATCGATTTGTGGACGAGTAAAGATGTTCGAGTTGATCGAAGTGACGAAGAATGGTTGAATTGCATACTAACGAAGTATTAACCTAACTATTCGGATTATCTGATTCATTGCTGTTTGCATAAACAAATGGGGGAAATGAAGATGGCATTAATGTTTCCGGATGTACTGCCTAGTCAATTAGCTGAAGATAATCGCGGAGAGACAAAGCTGTTCAATGCATTGAAGGCTCAACTCAATAATGACTGGATCGTTTACCATAATGTGTATTTGCATGAACGTCCTTCTCTGGATTCACGTCAACGTGACGGAGAGATCGATTTTGTTTTATCTCATCCTAAACTAGGGATCCTTGTGATTGAAGTTAAAGGCGGTGTTTTTATTTCGTACGTACCGGAACAGGACGAGTGGAGATCAACGGATAAAGAGTTAGAATCATATAAGATCCATAATCCTTATAACCAAGCACGAAAGAATAAGTACTCGCTGCTAGAGACGATCTCAAGAATCAAAGGTTGGGAGATCAAAGATTATAAAGACTTGAATGATTTGATTACCGTTGGCTATTGCGTTGCTTTTCCGGATGTTACCCGGATTCACGGAAACCTGCCGCAGTATGCGGTTAAGGAGATCACGTTATTGGAATTCGATTGTAATAATCTAGCGAAACGTATTCCGATGTTGATGGACTATTATCGGAAAAATCAGGATTTCAGTGAAGCTCTGTCAAAACAAATCCATCATGATTTGAAGGCTGCATTAGCTCCGCTGTTTGTCTTGGACAGAAGTCTGATCCATTGGATCAGTGATGAAGAGAAAGAAGTATTTGAACTGACTGAAGAGCAATATCAACTTTTAGATACGTTACGCTACATTAAACGCGCTTCGATCTATGGTTGTGCAGGTTCCGGGAAAACATTACTCGCAACCAAGAAAGCTGAGCTTATGGCCGCGAGTAACCAACGTACGTTGCTGTGTTGTTTCAATTTGATTCTCGGCGATACATTCAGTAAATTTTCCGTGGGTAAAGAGAATCTGATTGCGAATAACTTTCATAACTTGATCAAGGTTCTGTTGGAACCCTGTGTTGAGGAAGAATATGACATCTATGATGATCAAGTCTTATTGGATCTGGTGACCACGTATGACATCCCTAAATTCGATTGTATTCTGATCGATGAAGCGCAAGACTTCAGTTCCGAACAACTCGATATTCTGCAATATTTATTAAAAGAAGACGGAGTTCTGTATTTCTTTTGGGACAGTAATCAAAAGGTAATTCGAGGCGACATCAATATCCCTAAGGATATTCCCAAGTTCGTACTCAATACAAATCTGAGAAATACGAACTATATATTTAAACATGTCAAAGAACACTATCATCAAGAGTTGGATCTTCGTCACAAGGGACCGTTGGGCAGAGCCGTGGTTGTCTGTGATGCTTATAAAGCTGACTCTCAACAGGATCTGTTTATCAAACTGCGTCATGAAGTAAACAATCTGATCATCCAGAATGAGATTCGACCGCAAGACATTACGATATTGTCATTCAAAGCGAAATCAAAATCGATTTTGACCGAATTCACTTTCAATGATATTCCGATCTCATATTTCGATGACACTTCTGTTCAAAACAGTATCCGAATCGATACGGTACGTCGCTTCAAAGGAATGGAATCACCGGTCATTATTGTGACTGAAATGGATGATGATCGCAGTATGAAAGATCCTGACCTATGGGATGATATGTGTTATGTCTCCTTCTCAAGGGCCAAGAATCATTTAGTTATCCTTCCACCGGATAATATCCAGATCAACTGACTCATTATTGAACGATAATAAGCATCAGCTTTCTCTATGAAAGTTGGTGCTTGTTTTTTGTATTCTCATTGGTATAATTGAACGTATATCCGAAAGGTAAAGGGGAATTGTTCTATGCGTGAATCACAATTTGATGGGGGCTTATTAGGTTTGATCGGTTGGAGTATTCTGGGTTATCTGGTGACGATATGTACCTTCGGGATCTGTTTCCCTTGGGCATTAGTCATGGTGTATGGATGGAAAGTCAATCATACGATCATTGAAGGAAAAAGATTAGTTTTTAGGGGAAGTGCGCTTGGTTTATTCGGGAATTGGATCAAATGGCTGTTTCTGTGCATCATCACATTAGGTATCTATAGTTTCTGGTTGGGAATCGCCTTAGAGAAATGGAAAGTCAAAAATACTTTCTTTGCAAATTAGTATTAATTTTCAAATGAACGATGTAAGATAAGGGCACTTTCAGAAATGAGAGTGCCCTTATTATGTCATAAAATATTTAATAAGTTCATATTGTATTCATAATGTTAGTGTACTATGATGTAGATTAGTTGCTGAGTCAACTACACACAGAGGATAAATGTCATGCAAAAGATTAAAAGTTGGTTATATCGCTTCATGTATGGCCGTTACGGTCATGATTCATTGAATATTACGTTTATTGTCGTTGCGATGCTGGTTTCGATCGTATCGAGCTTGTTCTTTAGGAGTTCGGCCATCAGCGGAGTGATCTTCTATGCTTTATTTCTGTTGTCATTCTTCCGTATGTTTTCCCGTAATATTGCCAAACGACAGGCTGAAAACAGATTGTTTCGTAACTATACACGTCCGATCCGTGCCCGTTATAATTTAATTAAAATGAGATTGAAAGATAAAGATCGTCGTTATTATTTGTGTCCGAAATGTAAATCTACGGTTCGTGTTCCGAAAGGCCGAGGAAAAGTGGAAATCACTTGTCCTAAGTGTCATACCGAGTTTACCAAGCGGTCCTAGAAAGGAAATCCATGATCACAATTCTACTCTATATTCTGTTCTTTTATGTGGTAAGCACCCTTTTATCTTCCGTCTATGCGTTTAATCCAATGCTGGGGATCTTCCTGTACGGAGCGCTGTTCTACTTTTGGATCAGGTCGGCACGGCAACGCAGAAGAATGTTCAGTTTCCGCGGTCAATCTGCTCAATCCCAATATACCCAACAAGAGCCTCACCAAAGTTATACCTCTTCATCCAGTGTCAATTCCCATCCGGATGCGATCGATGCGGAGTTTACCGAACGTGAGACCCACGAATAAAGAACTTCCGCGAAGAAGTTCTTTTTTTTGAATACAACTTGAGTAGTCCTATCTGTCTACTATTTTGATGATAATTTTAATCGATTTTTAGCATATATCCAATATTACATTTTCATTTCGATTGAGTCGATGATCTTAGTCAGATAAGTTTTTTTCGCAAAAGACTAGCTGAATTACTGTGCCGTTCGTAAACCATAATTGAAAAATCACTGTTGTTATCCACAACGAATTGTTTGATTTATTCGTCAATCTCACCCATTATTCTGTCTATTTCAATAAAAGATTCTAATGCTTCGTTGAAATTTTGTTTTTCTTTCGAGTAAAGAAGATCTTCATGTAATGTTTCATATCTCTTCTTAATTTCCTCATTGAACAAGTGTTTCCACAGACTAAATCCAAAAGGCTCCATTGCATTATATTCAACTAATGATTTTCTTTTTTGGATGTAAAACGAGTCCGTTTCTTTTGTTTTCCTAATAATTTCTTTCAATGTTTTCTTATCCACTAACAATTCCTGAATTTCTGTTCTCTTCAGTAACTTGTTGACATCATAGATGTGTCTGACTTTGCGATTCAATGTTCCGCAAAGCGCATGACGTCTAACAGCAAAAACTTTATCAATAAATGTTCTTTCAATTTTCAACACGTTAAGTTTAACTTTTACTAATCCATATTCTTCAATAACATCTAGGAAATTTTCTTCTTCAAGATATTCATGTATGTAGGATTTGAACACCTTTTTTTCATAGGGTTCAGGTTTTACGCTAGATCCAATTTCTAGTTTGATTCGGCTTCCTTCTCTGTTGTTATTTTCAAACCAAACATCAGAGCTTTTGTTTCTGTCATTTCTTTCATTATCATTTTTACTGAAGTTTGCATTTTGAATAATAGCTTCTTCAATCTTTTTTAATACCTTACTTATCATTTTATCTGTACTACCGTCCTTCGGTATATAAGTAAGGTCTATGTCTTCCGAAAAACGATTTATTGTACTTGGGTAACACTTGCTGATCGAAGTGCCTCCTTTAAATACACAACAATTACTATACTCACTATTTTGCAAATTCCTTAGCATCAATACCAAATAAAAATCCCGCCTGACTGCATTGGAAGGTAACTTCCATTTTTCACTTGTTTTTTCAATCAAATCCTCAAAATCGCTGATATTATCTTGCAAATTCATAGATTCCCTCCATTATTGGCATTTTAAATGTGGAAATAGTTGAGAAGTGAGTTTTGAGCGAATTTTGAATTCCATAATAGTCGAGTAGTTTCGATAACAATGCAATTGTGCTTTTCTTATATTTCATTTTTCCCAGTACCTCTTCGGCAACTTCGTTTCCATACTTCGTAATGGCATGACTTATGAATTTTTTGAAGTTTGCTTCATTAAGTTCTTCGATCTTATTGTAGTTTTCCAATATCTCAAGTAACTCAATCAAGTTCACTTTCGCTGGACTTAGTTCCATATTCATTTTATAGATACGCACAAAATGGATTACTTTCCTTTCTTCATTAATTACATTTGAATAAAGTTCTGATGTCTTAGAAATCTGCGTTGTAAGCCCGTATTTATTATACAAAAGGTAACCGATCATCATACCTGTCTCGTTATTTGCACCGGTAAAATAATTAATCGTTTCTTTTTGGTTAATCCCCACTTCACCAAAACGAGATGATTTAGGTACACAATATAGGCCTTTACTCACTCGTATGATTTTGTTTTTCTTAGTCAATCTTTCAAGTGTCTTATAGAAAGTCAGCTCAGGAATATACGATAACTTCTGAATGTATAATTCTCTTGCAACAATGAGATTGTTTGGTGTATAGGTTTCGATAATCTTTTCAATTTCTTTACTGTATTTCACAATGATCACTTCTTTCTTACCCTTATCATAAAGTCATCTTAGTAATGTGTCAAGTTTATTTCATTTTTACTTGACATTATACCGCCGATTATATTGTTTTATTAGATATTAAAAATCCGGCAAAGTCACCGGATAATCAGTTGAAATTTTTGCCGAATTTTATTGAATTGTAATTGTTTATGATCCCTAGACTTCAATCAATGCAGTTAAATTAAACTATCTTGATTGATCTGAATTTCAGTTTTCGTATTCGATAACGCTTCCTACATTCGCTTTCTTCACGATGATCTTCGCATCAATCTTGTCTTTGAGTTCCTGTACGTGTGAGATGACACCGATCAGTTTATTGTCATGTTTCAGTTCCAAGAGTGCTTTTAATGCTTGATCCAGTGATTCCGGATCTAAGGTCCCGAACCCTTCATCGATGAACAGTGTATTGAGTTCGATCCCCCCGGAGAAACTCTGGATAACGTCTGAACATCCCAACGCAAGCGATAAAGCGGCTTTGAATGATTCTCCGCCGGAGAGTGTTTTCACGTCCCGTTCTTTGCCGGTCTCATAATCCAACACATTCAGATCTAATCCTTGTTGGCGGGCTCCGCCGCCGATGTCTTCACGACGGTAGAACTTATAACGACCGTAGGTGATCTTATCCAAACGGTAATTGGCGGCTTCCAGGATCTTATCGAAATACATCGCCAACACATAGCGTTCCAGTGACAGTTTTTTATCATTTTGACCGCTGGAAGCGCGTCTGAGTTTATCGAGTGTTTTAAACGTTGTTTCCAGCTTCTCCAACTGACCGGTCTCAGTGAGTAAGCGCTTGGTTCGATGCTTGTTGTTTTCCAATTGCGCGTTGTAAGTACTGGCTTCGCGATTATGCTGGGCGTAATCCAGTTGGTCACGATTGAGGATAAGCGTCAATTCCTCGATATTACGGATGGATTTACCTTCCAATTTCATAACTAAGGTTGCGATTCTTTCTTGTAAGACCTGTTGGTCATTATGATACTGATTGACTTTGACGCTCATTTCATTGAATGAACGTTGTTCCAGGATCGCTGATTTAAATGTATCTTCATTCGCGAATCCCTGTTCACTGCGTGAAGTTCGATAGTTCTCATTTGAAGTTAATTCTTGCGTTGAAGCGATCTTATATTCAGCTTGATTGCTTTTGATTTCACCTGCAAGTAGATCCATGCTTTTGCGCATCTCTTCTGTTTTCTTTACGGCTGCGCTATAGGATGTTTCGAGTTGTTGACTCAACTTCATATTTGTTTCTACCGTTCGTATCACATCTTCCGTACTTGAACACCCTTCCGGAAGTTCGATCTTGATGGAATCGATGATCGCCTGCTGTGCTGCGATCTGAAGGTTGATCGATTGGATCTTCGCTTGCGTTGATTGAAGTGTTCCTTGGATCTTCTCTAACTCATTTTTCTTACGCTCGCTGGTTTTCTCTAACTGTTCGAGTTGGATGAGTTTTTGTTGGATTTCAGTCAACTTCAACTTCAGTTCTTCTAAGTGATGAATCAGTTCTGAACGTTGCGTTTCTGTTTCTGTAATCTTCCCGTCAACGGACTCATCCAGTGTCACTGTAAGCGCATACTGTCCCAAGACAGACTGAAGTGACATCACGTTTGATTTCTGCTCCTGGCTCAGTGTAAACTGCTTCTCACGCACTTTTTGAACAGAACTTACTTCTTCTTTCAACACTTCCAATTCTTGTTGCGAAAGTGCCCCTTCCGCTCGCTTTGCCGGATGCGGATGATCAAGTGATCCGCAGACAGGACAAGGTTCATTCGGTAGTAACGTATTCGCTATGATCCCGATTTCAGACAATCGAAGTAATGATTCAGCTTCGTTATAGGTGTTGTTTTTTTGGATCCACTGTAACTCAATGGCTTGCAGGTTCTGCATCTCTTGGTTATAACGAACTTGTGCAACTTGAAATTCACCAAGTTTCTTCTTGGCTTCATTCAGTTGATTGATCTGTTGGGTAAGTACTGTGATCTCGGTCTCAGTCTTATAGCGATCTTGATGCAGTTGCGGACCGGTTTTAAGTTCGGTTTCAGCAAGTCGCAGATTCGCTTCGATCGTGCTCTTTTCAGTGAGAACGTTTGTTTCCAAAAGACGTTGTCCTTCGGCACTTCGGATACTCTGCTGAAGTTGGATCGATAATGCGGCCTTTCGTTCAATGTCGCGTAATAGTTGATTCAACGAATTGATGTTCTCATCGATCGCGGATTTCTTGAGAAACTGGTAACTGACGTGAGCGAACTGTTCTTCGACTTCTTTCTGCGTCAAGTTTAAAGTATCTTGTTTTGAATTCAGTTCGATACTGAGTTGATAAACGCGTTGTGTATGCGCACTGTCCTTTTGATAGACGGAATAGAACTGATTCACGAGCGAAGCAAGTTGCGCCTTTTCGATTTTGTCGGTCAATTCAGCGATTAATAAACGTTGCGACAACAGTTCATCCAAGCGTTTTTGTAACTGGTCACGCTCAGCGAAATCATTGTTGACGGCTTTACATTGTTCGACTATTGAAATCTGCCGGTGTATATTTTTTTCCAGTAAGTCCAAGGACTTCTTGAACTCTTTTTGTTTTTCGCTATCCGCTTCATTCAATATGTTCAGTTTCGACAGGATCAACGAAGCTTGTTTACGCTTCTGTGCCAACAGACTTTCCAGTTCCGGATCGTGACTGACAAGCAGACCGTTGTAGATCTCATCCAACGCTGCTTCTTTGTTGGACATCTCGATCTTAAGGGCACTGCTTCTTGATTTCAGTTCTTCGGTGATCTGATTATAGATCTCCGTGGAGAAAATCTTACGGAAGATCACTTCTTTGACTTTGCTTTCCGCAAACAACAACTTCGTAAACTCCCCTTGCGCGATCATGACGATCTGTCGGAACTGACTTTCACTCAGACCGATGATACGCATGACTTGCGCTTCTACGTCGGCCAAACCGTCAATGATCTCCCCAGTGGGTAAGGTCAGCGTTGCCTGGTGTTTGTTTTCTGTTTTATAACCGTCCCGTAAATACTTCGGACTACGGCGTATCGTATAGTGTTCCTGGTTGAGTTCAAAGGTGAATTCAACGTAGGTTTCTTCTTTCGGGGAAGCAAAATCACTTCTGAACGTATCGCTCTCGCGCGTCGATCCGCTGGCGGATCCGTATAACGCAAAACTGATCGCATCGAAAATGGTCGTCTTACCGGCACCGGTCTGTCCGGTCACCAGAAAGATCCCGTCACGATCGATCAGTGAGAAATCGATCTCTGCTCGATTCACAAACGGCCCAAACGCATTCATGATGAGTTTAATCGGTCTCATGTTGAACCTCTCTGACACTTGCCACGATTTCCGTTAGAAGTGTTTTCATTTCTTCATCGAAACTTTCTTCCATGATACTCGCATAGAATTCCTGAAACATCCCGATCTCATCCTTAACGTTCTCAAGTGAACGAGCTTTTGTGGTACTTTGGATCAATGAATGCGTTTGGGCGGCATAGGTAATGGTCATGGTATTGGGGTAAATACTGCGCGCTTTTTCCATTGCGTTGATCACCATCGACTCATCCGTCAGTTCGAAAACAATATAGTCTTCTTGATTACCGATCGGGTGAAATAAGAGATCATCGAATTTTCCCTTCAACTTACGCAGATCTCGGATCGGATCCAAGGTGATCGGAGTTACCGTGATGTTCCCTTTTTCCTTGAGTTCGACAAGGTTGATCCCTTTTTTCTGATGTGCTTCATCCCCCGAGTATTTCAACAGTGATCCGGAATAACGGATCGTCGAGGTTGAGATCGACTGTGGGGCATGAAGATGACCGAGGGCTACGTAATCAAACGCACTGAAACGATCGGCTGCGATCTGAGAACTGCCGCCAACCGATAACGGCATTTCCGATTCGGATTCGATACTTGCGCTGCTTCCGGCAACGAATTGATGAGTTACCAGTACGTTACGTTCATTCAGATCGATCGGATTGGCTGCCAGATAGAAGTTCATGGCTTCATCGAACTCGTTGATATCCATTTCACCGAATTCAAAACGGACAGCCGATGGTTTGAAGAACGGCAGTAAATAGAAATTGATCGGACCCAACGCGTCCGTGAGTACGACTTTCCGCATCTCTTTTTCCAACAGACTTTCAATGTAGAGCCCTTTGGTTTTCAGAATATTACTGGCGAAATTCAACCGTTCCACACCGTCATGATTACCGGCGATCATCAGAACGGTCAACTCGCAGTGATTGATCGCTTTATCCAAGAATTCATTGAGTAAATTGATCGCTTCCAAGGTCGGGATACTGCGATCGTAGATATCACCGGCAATGACAAGTACGTTGATGTTTTCTTTCGCCATGACATCCAGCAGTTGATTCAAAAGAATGCGCTGATCTTCGATCATGCTTTTCTGATGAACGATCTTGCCCAAATGCCAATCTGCGGTATGAATAAATTTCATGGTTGACCCTCCCGATTGATGATTCTAATTTATTATTCTTATTATATCATCGATGCGCTTTCTGATTCACACCAAATATGTGTAAGTAGATATGGCGGCCAATTCATTTGACATTCAAACTAATTTTAACTATAATTTCACTAGAGATAAGTTCAACTGATTAATTGTCCCTGCGGAGGTATGTATGTGGCAACAATTATTCGTTAACGGATGTATATTGATTACCGTAATCTTCATTTCGAATATGTTGTTTGAGAATCGTAATCTGGGACGTACATCCTCATGGAAAGTCAAAACCTTATTTGGAATTACAGGCGGTATTTCAGCTTGTATTCTCATCTATTTCGGGATCCATATCACGCCGACTTCTTTCCTTGATTTCCGCCATCTGATTTTCATTCTGGTCGCCTTCATCGGCGGATTTTTTCCTGTCATACTCAGTGGATTGATCGCCGCCGCCTATCGCTTGGTTCACAATGGGATCAGCAATGTCGCAATTTTCACTTCTTTCAGTATTCTGTTCGTTTCTTTCAGTTGCGGATTGATTTCGCAACTTCGTTTACCCATTAAAAAACAACTTGGCATTATGTTTTTACTGGCGATGATCGTACGAAGTTCCGGTTTTTTTATCGAGATTCCATTTAGCACTACCCTCATGACGACGATCATCGGTTTCTGGTCTGCCTCTATTATTGTCGGTTACGGAGTGTATCAGCTTGTGCTGTATATTTTCACTGCCAATAAAAGCATGCAACGGCTCAGACAGGAATCTTCTCATGATTATCTGACCGGCCTTAAAAATACCCGTCAGTTTGATTTGATGTATAACGAGATCGTCGATACTGCGATCCGTGATAATAACAAGGTTTCCTTATTGATGTTGGATATCGACTTCTTCAAAAGCGTTAATGATACTTACGGTCATATTGCCGGTGATTTCGTACTCAAAGAATTCGGTCAGATCTTCTTGGCCACATTCAGAGAAGATGATTTCGCAGCACGGATCGGCGGTGAAGAGTTCGCTGTTATTCTCAATAATCTATCCATGGAAAAAACCATCGAAATCGCCGAGCGTCTTCGCTCAGCAATCGAAGCTCATCGTTTCACATTACTTGACAAAAACATTGTGTCAATCACGGTTTCGATTGGTGTCGCAATGTTTCCTGATACGGTCGATGACGTCGCTTTACTTAAAAATGCGGCTGATCAAAAACTTTACGAAGCAAAGACATCCGGGCGAAACAAAGTCTGTTACTGACATGACCATTAAAAATGAGGGTACTCAACTTTTGTTGGGGATCCTCATTTTTATATGATTTCACTCAACGTTCGAGGGTAAATAAATCTTCGACCGATGTGCGAAGAAGAACAGCCAGTTTCATCGCAAGTTCCAAAGTCGGATTATACTTCTCGTTTTCGATCGCATTGATGGTCTGTCGAGTTACACCCAACAGCGTCGCTAAATCTTCCTGACGAAAATCATGCAGTTTCCGCAATTCCCGTATCCTATTCTTCATCCGAACCGAGTCTCCGCTTTAACCACAATTGTGTTCCGAACAGAACCATGTTTTGCGAAATCAGTAACAGAAACGCAAATCCAAGTTCACCGGTTTGCGTGAACTCATAGATCATATATCCAAACAACACCAATACTGTATAGCCCCACGCAAACTTGATGGACTTTAAGCTGATACTCATTTCCATTTCATCCATTTTTTTCATCTTGATTACCTCGGTAATGTAAAGTATTCTTTACATTTACAGTGTATACTTCGTTGAATATAATGTAAATAGTTTTATACATTTTCTAATTGAATTCATGATAGTTGTATGCCTTAAAACGCCAAGCACAGTAGTCTCTCTTCAACGTTCCGTCTTTGTTGAAAAGAACTTGTGTCGAGATACGCTCAAAACTACGACTCAATCCAATGAAATACTTCAGTTCTTCGGATCTTCCTTCGCTGTGTTTGAGATCATCAATGATCTCATTCAGATAATCCCGAATTTCTTCTTTTGCGGTCTGCTGGGCTTGTACATCTAATTCATCAAACCAATAGATTGTTTTTTCTGCCATATATACCTCCCGAGACATACGTCTTCACTTATAAAGGGAATGAGGTCGGCTATATCAGACATAATAGTTACTTTTTCTTTTAAAAAGATTGAATTTTATTGTGAGCCTTTCAAAATAAAAGAACGGAATGACCGTTCTTTACTAAATCGCATTAACAGCTAATTGAGCTTTCTTCACTTCTTGAATCTTTTTGACTTTTCCATATCCCACAAAACCCAGTATGATCATCGGGATCAAGAATACCGCATAGAGCAGAAACAGAAAGGCAGCTACACAATAGAGGATCGCCGAAGCCAGTGCGAAACCTCCTTTATTCCAGAAATAAGCAAGCCATCCCATCAAAACAGCAATCAGTGTAACGAACATGTGAGGCATGACTAACATTGCGGCAAGTCCTGCACCTACCTGTTCAGCGGTTTCAACCGAGCCTGATAGGGCTCCGGCAAAATAAGTGATGATATAGATCGCATAGATTGTGCCGAGAATATTATTGACTAACAGTAGTTTGCTTTTTTTCATTATGTACCCTTTCGTGCCTAGTTGATTTTGATCTGAAATACAGATTTATTGTCAAACATTGTGGCATAATAATTCAGCATCAATCCTTTATCGGCAATCGGCTGTTCCCAAGCCATCGTTCCTTCAACCACTCCGTTTGACAACAAGTCTCCCGATCCTATTTCCGTATCAGTAGTTGCGAATAGATAAGTGGAGTTTTCTTCTTGGCCTTGACTGTTCTGCATCTTCCAATCATACGAGTTGTAGCTGATCTTCTTATCCGATTTGTTTTCAATTTTCACTTTAACAACGACATATTCGTAACCTGCTTTCGCTTCGCTGTAATCCTTCTTAGCAAACTTTTCCACGCTGATGATCGAATAATTTACATTTTCGTTGACGGCGGTTTCAGTTTGCTCAAATATAGTCTTTTTAACAACGACCGGCACTTTCTTGGCTGAACTGCACCCTACAAATAGAAACATTGAAATTATCAGCAATAGACTTAGTTTTTTCATGGTAGTACTGCCCCCTTTGGTAAATTGATCGTAGCATGTATAAAAATACGTGTTTCACACTATCAGTGTTAATTCTGTTACTTGTACGATATTATGTACATGAACTTTATTGCATATTTTATATGGCCCTTATTTTGTACACTACAATAGGACATATCCTTTCATTCGGTTGCTTATCCCTTTGGATTTTCGTACAATAAACCCATAAGAGGGTGAAGCTATGAATGAAACAATTCTACTGATTTTAACGAGTTTGAATCTGATCGTACTGGTCATCGTATTGATACGGACGTGGCCGCGAAGTGATAAAAACGAACTGTTGAATCAATTTAAAAGTATGCGAAACGAAAGCAGTGAAGAAACACAACGGATCGTCCGGACGTTCAGTGATGTACTGATGCAGTCGACACAGACCAGCAACAGTGTCATGGACAAACGTTTGGAAGAGTTGACCCGCTTACTTAAGGGGACCCAAGAGAACTTGCAGAATACAGTTACGCTCTCCCTGCATCAGATCCAACAGATACTCGCCAACAATACTCTTCAAACCGAACAGAAGCTGGAGAATATCCGACTGACGATCGAAAAACGTTTAACTTCGTTACAGGAAGAAAACAGTAAGAAGCTTGATGAAATGCGTAATACCGTCGACGAGAAACTGCAGAAAACATTGGAAGAACGGATCAGTAAGTCATTTAACCAAGTCAGCACTCAACTAGAACAAGTCTACAAAGGACTCGGTGAGATGCAGAATCTGGCCGTCGGCGTCGGTGATTTGAAAAAAGTACTATCGAATGTGAAGACACGCGGTATATTAGGGGAAATTCAATTGAGTGCCATTCTTGAACAGATCTTAGGTCCCGAACAGTATTCGACCAACATCGTTACGAAAAAAGGATCCCGCAATCCGGTCGAATTCGCCGTTAAACTGCCGGGCGATGAGAACGGCCCGGTCTATCTTCCGATCGATTCGAAATTTCCGCTGGAAGATTACAATTTACTAAATGACGCCTACGATCGCGGCAACAAAGTCGAAATCGAACTGTTGGCGAAAGTATTGGAAAGTAAGATCAAAGTCTTCGCCAAAGATATCCATGATAAATACATCAGTGTACCGGATACAACTGATTTCGGAATTCTCTTCCTACCGATCGAAGGACTCTACGCCGAAGTCGTTCGCAGAGGTATGGTAGAATCATTACAACGTGATTATAAGATCATCATTGCCGGTCCGACAACGATGGCTGCGTTATTGAACAGTTTGCAGATGGGCTTTAAAACGTTGGCGATCCAAAAGCGCAGCGGTGAAGTTTGGAATATTCTGGCTGCCGTTAAAACCGAATTCGATTCCTTCGGTGATGTGTTGGCATTAACGCAAAACCGCTTGGAACAAGCCCACAGTGAATTGGATAAACTGGTCGGTGTACGTACGCGCAAGATCCAAAGTAAACTTCGCACTGTCACTACACTGGATGAGAACACAAAAAACTCGATCTTGGAGATCGAGTCGGAAGAACCTGTTGAATGAAAAGAAAGAGAAACGATCCGATGGATCGTTTCTCTTTTTCGTAAGTGTTGTTAAAAATCGGAATCCATGTCGTTATCTTCTGAATTAACATTCATGAAGATCTGCGTGATGCTTTCTCTGGCACTGATAACTACCTTTTCGCATAATACATTGATTGCCAATGAACGACGACTTAAGCATGCTTCGATGATCATGATCAGGTTCATTCCCGAAATCAATCGAACTTCCGGATGACGAGCTGCGACCTGCATTGCCTGATTGGCGGGTGAACCGCCGGGAATATCCGTAAAGAGGATGATCCCTTCGGTCGATGTGAAACTATTGACCATTGCTTCTATTTTATCTTGAAATTCCAATGGGTTGTCTTCAGCATTCAGCGTAAGATATCCCATGTTTTCCGTATCCTCAATAAAAAAGCGAGTTGATTCGAACAATCCTTTCGCTAAAGGACCGTGCGATAATAAGATTAATCCGATCATGAATTCTCCTCAGTGATCATTATCACTTATTTAATGTTATCGTTTTAAGTACTTAGACGAGATCTCGGTACTCACGACAGTATAGGTAAATATCTTGTAATTATAGATTTGAACGGTATACTCGATCGGCACATTATTATTGTCATACGAGATATTATTGACGATCAACGCCGGACCGGATTTAGCGTTCAATAAAATTTGAGCGTCATCACCGCGGATCGTATCGGCACGAATGTCATCTTTCGCCCACGCCATATTGATATGGTAATGTTCAAAGAAGATATCGTATAATGAATACTTTTCGAAGTTAAACATTTCAAGTCCGGGGCAGTGTTTCGCTGCGATATGCGCATATTCGATCACGACAACTTCATCCTGAGCATAACGGGTACGATAGAGATAATAGATTTCTTCATCATCTTGCAGTTCAAGAGCCTTCTTGACCTCTTCATTGGGTGGAAGTCCGCGTTCCAATCGCGTTACTTTACTGGTACAATGAATCCCTCTTCGTTCAAAGAGTTCTTTGACCCCTAATATTTCCTGACTTCTGCGCACTTCCAAGTCAGCTACACTGGCTCCGCGGCCAAAGTCGACGCGGACTGCTTTACGCTTTTCCAATTCGGCAATCGCATGACGGATCGTCATCCGACTCACATTGAACCGTTCCTGCAATTCTTTTTCCGTCGAGAGTTTCTCACCGGGTTTGAATTTTCCGGCTGAGATCTCTTGATTGATCTCATTTGCGATCTGCACATACTTAGATGATTTCTCTTTCATGTATACCTCCATTACAATGTGTATAATTTCTACGATTGTCTAGAACATTATATCACAATGGAAGTAGCAATTGTTGAGTGTTTATAAAAGCCGACCGAGTTTGAACGGTCGGCTGTTTTTATAAGATTCCGGCAAGTGATCCGGCAAACGCCAGACCGACATAAATGAGAATCAACGTTGTCGGTTTAACACGTTTCTTGACCATCAAGAACCATGTCGTCACTAGCAGAATTAACGGAAGAATACTTGGGAACAGATTGTCCAGGAACGTTTGAACTGTTACCGAACCATCCGAGAGAATATTGATATTCAATGACAAACCGACAAATTTAGCACCGATAGCTCCGGTTACGATCAGTCCGAGAACCGTGAAGGCTTCTTGAACTCGTTTTGAGTTATCCCCTAAGAATAATCCCACTGATTCAATACCTAATTTATAGCCTCTGAAGAAGACGAAATAGGAGAAGAAGACGATAAACGTAAACATCGTTACGATATAGAAGATCGGTCCGACGATACTGCCGTCAACAGCCAAACTGATACCGATACTGAGAAGAATCGGACACATCAGTCCTTGGAAGAAACTATCACCGATACCGGATAAAGGACCCATTAAACCGACTTTCACACCATTGATCATGGCATCGTCGATTACAGCTCCGTTAGCACGATTCTCTTCCAATGCTGCAACGATACCCGGAACGACTGAACCGAGGATCGGTTCAACGTTGTAGAATACGGCATGACGTTTTAATGCTTTGGCTTCTTCGGCTTTATCGTCACCATATAATTCTTTGATGATCGGCATCATACTGTGAAGGAAACCGAAAGCTTCCATACGTTCGAATCCGAGTGAGGCCAGATGGAAGAATGACCAGTTGATATAACTTTTGAATAGCGTAGACTTTTTAAGTTTTTTCGGTTCCATTAGAATTCGACCTCCATGTCATCGCCTTTACCGCTGTCGTCTTTATCGTTTTTCGAGTGAGACAAATTCTTATATGTGATCACGGCGATGATAACAGCAATCACGGCGATCGCGATCAGTGTCAAATTAAAGTAAACGACGGCGATGAATCCGATCATGAAATAGACCCAGTAGGTTCCGTCCTTGATCAGCAGTGATGTCAACATCGAGATACCGACGGCAGGCAGAATTCCTCCGACGACACCTAATGTATGCATCAGCCAATCAGGAGCGTAAATGGAGATCTGTGAAACATAGGAAGCTCCATAGAAGAGAACCAAGAATGCCGGTACGAAACGTAACAAGAAGGTAGTGATCTGCGTACCGCCGACATGAAAGAGGATAACGCCTTTATAATCACCGCGTTCGGCGGCTTTATTGGCTAAATTTCCCCAGAATACATTTAGGAACATCATCGTATTCCAAACCAAGATACCCAAGATTCCAAGTGTCGTCGCTAATGCGATCGCAACATTGGGATCGCCCCCGGCAACAACGCCGAGTGCAACAGCCGGATAAGCTACGACTGCGATATCGGTCTGGATTGATCCTCCTACCGACATACTGGCCAAATAAACTGTTTGAACAGCCGCTCCGACCATAACACCTGTTTTAACATCCCCTAAAATTAGTCCTACGATAAGTCCGGAGGCTAACGGTTTGCTTAATACGTAATAACCGCCGAAATCCCCCATTAACCAAGGTACACATTCCGCTGCCAAATAGCCAAACAAAGCGATGAGTATTGCCTGATATAATTCCATAACTATCTCCTTTCTCTATTTTGAATAGATGTTATGGTTACTTCTTAACAGATTCCCAATTCAATGATTGTGTTGACGGAATCGACTGAAAAACCACTTCTTTCCCCTGTTTCACTAAATACTCACAACTGGCTACTTCTTTTTCGTTCAGTGCCGTGAACTGAGCGATCACTTTTCTTTCCGCATTCTGCGTAACCGGCCCCAAAGTGATCTTCTTGCCGATATTCACACCGTTTCTTTCCAGGTATTCAAAGACGAGCGGTGAACGAGCGATAAGCAGGTAGTTGTTTTTGCTTTCGGATGCTTGTTTCGCTTTGATCAGCGCATCTTGTTGCGTATAAACATAAACGTTCATTCCAATGGCTGCATTCTTGTAGATCTGACGCATCGTCGGATTGAGTGCGATCTCATCATCGATCAATAAGATTCCGTTATTTGAAAAGATCTTACTCCAAAGTGTTACGGTCTGACCGTGAATAGCACGATCATCCACTCTTGTAAAAGTAAATGTCATTGTCTGTCTCCTTTCTGGTTCGTTACCGGTTATACAGACTTAATGATCAACTCTTCACAGTCTCGGACGGATTCTTTATCCAAAATGACAACTACATTTTCTGCTAGTTTCAGAAATGAAGCCGGGAAATTCGTTGTTAGTATCGAATCTCGTAAAACACGATTCCAAGCAGTTGCTTTTTTTGCTCCGCTTGATAAAATGATCAATTTCTTCGCTTGAAGCATATCCAGAATACCGACGGTCACCGCAAATTTAGGTACATCGTTGATTGATTCAAAAAACCGCGCATTCACTCTGGTTGTCCATTCGGAGACTTCTTCCACATGGAAACGATCGCACAAGAATGCGGCCGGTTCATTGAATCCGATATGTCCGTTCTCACCGATACCGTCGATCAACAAATCGATCCCACCGTCATCCATCAGGAGTTGTTTATAGTTTTCGCATTCAACTGCCATATCTTCGGCACAGCTGTCGATCAGATGAATGTTCTTCGGATCGAAATTACACTTAGAAAAGAACAAAGTATGCAGGTAGTAATAGTAGCTTTGGTCATGTTCCGGCGGCAGTCCGACATAATCATCGACACTGCGAACGCGCACGGAAGAGAAATCGACATGACCTTGTTGATACTCTTCACACAAGATCTCATACATGCGAAGCGGTGTACCGCCGGTTGGGAAACACGCCACTAAGTTCGGTTTACGTTTGATTTCTTCGATGACTAATTGCGCTGCTTGCTGACTCATTTCTTCGTAATCGTTCACAAGGTTGAATTTCATAGGTTTCCCTTTTTTTCTCTGTAACTCGCTGACAAGAGCGTCATCTTTCCGGTTACGCTTACCTTTCCTGTGTCGTTGGGTATGAACCATGTCTCAAATTGATGAACAGGCTGATCTTGGATCGAACCTTGTCCTTTGATGACCGTACACAAGCTGAAGTGATCAAGGGATAGGATGCATTCTTTATCGATTTCCCATTTGATCAGTGTGAATATCTCTTCTTGATCGATATAGACTGTTTCCGTATATCCATTGTGATGTTTTATGTTAGGAATTGGTTGCGCAATGATTTGCGGAGTTTGGATGACGGATAATGCTTCTGTCAGATGCAGCTCTCTTTTTTTACCGGTGATTTGACTAACTCGGTCATAATCGTACACGCGGTAAGTAATATCCAAGTTGTAGGTCAGTTCATAGATCAGAATATTCTTACCGATCGCATGGATCGTCCCGGGCGGAAGCAGAATGAAATCATCCGGACGTGCGTCCTGATAGTTCAACAGTTGATCCCAATCCCCTGCTTCAATGCGTTGTTTGAGTTCTGACGTTGATGATGCGGTATGACCTACTTCGATTTTTGAAGTTGGATCACTTTCAAGTACGAGCCAAGCTTCAACGACACCTTGGGGATAACCCCATGCTTCAGCGAGCTTACCGTCAGGATGGACCTGAATCGATAAGGCTTCTTTCGAATCGATCAGATTGACCCGCAAAGGGAAGAGAACGCGGGTCAATCCAAACAATTCGGATTTGTTTTTTTGATAAAATTCCGAAAAATCCATGCCGTCAATCTGCGTTTCCGCTTCCGGCATCGAAGATACCAGAAATGCTTCACCGATCCGCGATTCATCCGAGTGAACATGTAACAATTCACTCAGACGCTCTTTTCCCCAAAGTCGCTCATTGAGGATCGGGGTGATTTTATACAGTCGGTTAGTAGCGGACATAGGCTTTAATGACGCCGATTTCCTGATTGATGCTTTCTCCGTACGGAGTTATGGTATATTCACCGATTTGTGCCGGTATAATGATCGATTCTGCGAAATGCATGATATATGGAGCGAATTGACCGGTTGGACTTTCCAACAGGGCTTCTCTTCCTTGGATCAAGTTAAGTACTTGTGTTTCGTTATTCGTTTTATGCGTCGTTTTGACCGTCTGCCAGTAACGTCTGGTTTCGATGAACTGGTATTGCTGCATACCGGTTCTTTCTTCACGCCAACCTTCACCTGATTCTAACGGTACCGGTGCGAAGGCACATTCTGTTTCCATCCACTCTTTTTTCTTATCCCACTGAATAACTTCCATTCCGCGATCGATATTGATCGGACGAGGTTTTCCATCCATTCCGACTCTGCCCCAATCCCATAACTTGAAGGTAAAGATACATGGGGAAGTACTGATCTCAAGAACCATTGTATTCTCACCGGAACAATGAACTGTACCGGCCGGAATATGATAGTGCTCATGTTTCTTCACGGCGATCTTATTGGAATACTTTTCTGCCGGGAAAACGATCTTCCCTTGTTCAGCTAATTTCAGATCACGTACCATGTCTTCGCGATTACACTCATCGGTCAAGCCCAGATACATGAAGGTATTTTCGGGTGCACAATCCAAGAAATAATAACTCTCGTCCTGCGTAAACGGCATGGCGAAATTCTCTTGGAAATACTTGGTATCCGGATGAACTTGTAAGGAAAGATAACCGCCGCCCATTGTATCCAAGAAATCAAAGCGGATCGGATAATCGGCTCCGAAACGGGAATAGCCCTTTTCACCGATCAATTGTTTCGCATATTTCTGACATACCGTATAACCCGGTACATTGATTTTAGTTGAACCGTACGTTAAACTGACTTCGTTCTCGGGGAACAGACAATTATAACCCCACGCCGTATTGACTAAACTTTCATCATCGACGCCCAGTTCTTCTTTCATCCATGTTCCGCCCCAGAGTCCTTCGTCAAAGAACGGTACAGTACGGAATGGTTGTTGCATCATCTGCAATAATCCTTGATCAAATGCGGAACGACTCAACATACGCGGATCATTTTTAACAACAGTATCCAAGTAGAAAGTGAACGTCTTTAAGAGTTCGCCTTTACGTTGCGTCGATAAACGCCAGTCAACAAAATACCCGCGTTTGAATTTCTTGCCCATTTCATCATCGAAATTACCGGCATTGAAATTATCGATCTGATCATGACGATAACGCATCTGCAATTCCCAGATGGTCATGTCAGCCAGTAATTGAATATCACCTGCATGAATATATCCGGCACCGACGCCGACGATCAACACAAGTCCGCTTGCGGCAGCTACTTGCTTCTGCGCAGCAGCAAGTTTAAGGGGATCTACGAAATCCAACCATTTACCGGTATACGCGATTCCGAAGACACGATCATCGGTCACATAACGCTGCATCATCTGATTCATGATGGCTGTTTCGAAAAAGATCGATTTACTCTCAATGATCAATGTCGGATTAAGACCTTTCAGACCGTTGATGATCTCATCCACTCTGACTCCGTCAGAACAATCGACTGTGATCACTTGGGTCGAATGTGTCAGATGTTTGGCCAGTTCACTGACAATCGCCGGATAACCGCGTTGCAGTCCTTCGTCAAATCCTTTGACGACCGTACTCGGAAATTTGTCATAATTAGGTAATGTTTTTTTATTCATGTTGTTCCTCTTTTCATTGTTTAATTCCAAGGTTATTGTAGCACTCACTTTCTGTATTGTCTATACAATAATTTATTTTCTATACTTTATTAATTTATGATAGACAATAATTAAAGCGAGTGATAGAATGTGAAAGAGGTGAAAACAATGATCTATAACTTTGGGAATACATCTTCTATTGATTCCTCTTTCGACGATGTAACTCGTAAACTGACTGTCAGTGATGATACTGTCATTGATGAAAGTCTGGTCCGTAAGATGAAGGACATGCGTAATCTGTTTCGCGACGCGACCGGATTTGACGATGAAACCGAACTTTACTACATGTATAACGGCATTTACCGCCAACAACACAAATCTTTCTTTAAGGATCAACACATTAAATATGAATACACGGTCTTGATGCCGATGTTGTTTAACGGTGAATGTATGAAAGCTCACGGACACATCCACGGATTTAATCCGATCCGCCAGGCACGTCATATCGAAGCGTATGAGATATTGTTGGGCGAAGGTTATTTTGAACTCTTCACGTATGTCGAAAATGAACTTCAAGTATTGATGATTCAAGTTAAACAAGGCGACTATCTGATCATACCGCCGGATTACTACCATTTATCAGTAAACTCCGGTACGATCCCGTTTATCTTCGGTGATCTGATTATTGAAGGTGCCGAAAGTGATTACGGACCGTTGAAAACCAAGAACGGTGCTCCGCTTTATGTATTGAAGGATGCATCAGGTAATGTTTCCTTCCAATTCAACGAGAATTATCTGGGACATCCATTGAATATCTCGCATCTTACTGTTGAGACTCTTCCGTGGGCGAATCCGTTAGCGAAGATCCCGCTTTATGCGCATTTCATCACGAATCCGGAAAAGTTCGCTTTTCTGAAATAATTGACCTCCTTTATTCGTTGATCTCCCTAAACAAAAAAGACACCGACCCTGCACCCACACGCAATCTCGATGTCTTTTTTGTGTTCTCCATTTGACAGTGAAACGAACTTTATCTATTTCACACATCCCAACAGATATCTGAGGGATTCAATGTAGACTTCCGTTGCTTTCATCAAAATATCGATATCCATGCCTTCGTTGACTTGATGCGCTTGACCGATCGCTTTGTTTTTCAGATGCGTTCGGGTCGTCGGCCCGAATGCGACGAGTTTACCTTTGAATTTACGCGCATAGGTATCTCCCGGTGATACTTTGGAAGGTGTTTGTTGATCATTAAAGAAATGGCGGTATAAATGACCCAACGTCGACACCAACGGAGCTGACGGATCAGTATAGAACCCCGGATTATTCTCAATAAGCGCACACTGAACATCACTATTGAGTTGAGTTAACCCGGTTTGGATCCGTTCTACAATCTCACCCACGATCATGTCTGACGGATAGCGACAATCCAACAATAACTTTAATTTATTTTCACTCAACGTCAGTCCCGTGATCGCAATCGAGAGATCGCCGGTCTTGAAACTCTTGGTTCTGATCGCAAGTCCGGTTCCATCATTACTTTGAAAACAGGTAATAAACGAGGCATTCTGTTGGTCCTGGAACAGGTTGAACACAAAGTTCAGTACATGATAAGCGGCGTTGATTCCTTCATACGGACGTGAACCATGAGCACTTTTCCCAACCATGGTGACCGTACATTCACTATCGATGATTTCCAGTGTACCGCTGAGGCCATTGGTTCTGAGGTAAAAATCAAATAGGTCGATCAAGTTATCGGGGAAATCAACAAATGTACAAGTTGCTTTACCGCATGTGATATGCGGATGAAGCGAACTTTCCGCTTCTTTGAGCCAATTGGGTAATGGTATCGCGACTTCGATCAAGCAACTTCCATGTTCACCGTAATTGACCGGGAACGTACAGTCCGGCACAAACCCCGTTTCCGGAAGACGATCGGTATGACTCACATAATAATCCATGTCTTTCATGCCAGATTCTTCGTTACATCCGAAAATGAGATGCAGACCGCGGGTCGGTTTCCATTCACTCTCTGCCAAGATTCTGAGTGCCGTGTAGATCGCGACGGTCGGTCCTTTATTATCGTTGGTGCCCCTTCCATACAGGATATTATCGATCAGCCGACATTCGTATGGATCTGATTCCCATAAGCCGTCCGCCGGCACAACATCCAAATGACAGACAACTCCGACGATCTCTGTTTGCGGTCCGTATTCGATACGACCGGCGTAATTGTCAAAGTTTCGGACAGTAAATCCATCCTGCTGTGCTTTCTCCAACATCCAATTCAAACACCGCTTGTTTTCGATCCCAAACGGTGCATCGACAGATCGGCTGGATGCATCATCGACACTCTTGAATCGGACGAGTTCACTGATTTCGCTGATCATCATTTCACGTTTACTAGCTACTTGTGTTTCCCAATTGATTATTTCCATCGTGTGACCCTCTTCTCTCAGAGATAGTATAACGCAATCGGCAGCGATCTTATGCAGAAAAATTCAACCGTAACGGTCAATAATCAGTTTTTATCGTACATTCCCTGATTTTCGCATATTCGTCGACATTTCGTTCATATCTTCGAAACTCATGTGGATGCCTGAACTTGATTTCTCAAACTCAAAACGATTTTCTTGAGCGATTCCCAACTCATCACCGACCTTCATGATATCGATATCTGCCCCCATAAAAACAAACTTCCAGTTTTTCTTACGTTGTTGCGTGATCATTTGACGAACCTGTGTGTACGTATAAAGTTGACTCGAATTCTCGTACCCATCACTCAAGATAAAAAATACGATCGAATCAGAACGTTTGAACGAAGATTCGAAATGGAGAGAACTGACCATTTCTTTGATGGTACTTCCGACCGCATCCAAGAGCGAAGTCGATCCTGAGGGATGATATTCATTATTCGTGATCGGTTCTATATCACGGATCGGCTCACGCCAGCGAAAAGTACTGACTGCGTTATTGAAGAAAACCATCGATAGGTTCGCATATCCTTCCTCGGTTTTTTGTTTGGTTATGAGTGAATTGACGCCTTGGATCGTGTCTTCGCTGAATGAAGCCATGGAGCCGCTCTTATCAATGATGATGACGATCTCAGTTACTTTTGTGTTCATATCAAATCTCCTTGCGAGTAGTATACACGAATTCAACAAAAAACATGTCCGTTTTACCGGACACATAATTTTTACAATCAATTGTACTTATTTTCGGTCAGATCGTTGTTGGATCTTCGATCAAGTGCGTCGGCATGTAACGGGTAAACCGACCTCCGCTTAGTTTAATCAGGGTTCCGTCACTGACCAATTTAGCCAATGCCGATTCGATGGTGGCTTCACTCATGGCCGGACATAAGACTTTGAGTTCTTTCTTTGTGACTTCTGTCGTTCTGAAGTTCATCATCACTTTGATTTGGTGCGGCATCGTTCCTTCCGAAGCAATGGAGTTACGGACCGTCGTTTCGAATTCCAGATAGGCTTTCAACAAGTTCCGCAGCGCATATAAGATAAACGGTAAAGCATCATTCTTCCCTTCATGGAAACCGGCTGAGGACTGTTGCAACATTTCGCTGTAATCGATCTGCGTTGCTTCATTTTGAGCTGTCAAGCTGGCATATTTACCGATCGTATAACCGTTTCTGAACAACATCAGCAACATCAACAAGCGCGAGACACGGCCGTTCCCCGACTCAAAAGGATGAATACACAAGAAATCGACGACGAAACGCGGAATCACGGTAAGCGGTGATTCTTTCTGTGCCTCTTTGATCGCATAGCACAAATTGCGTACCGAGGAAGCCACTTTCTCGGCGGCAACCGGTGTAAATCGAATATCGACGTTACCGTCATAATCGACTGAAACGATATCGCGATCATTCTTTTTCCACAGCCCTCCGTTGGACTGCGGGAGCTTCGCAAACAAGGTTCGATGGAACTGTTGCATCACATGCGGTGTGATCGGAAACGACATATAGTGCATATGAACGGTTCTGAGCGCTTCGGAATATCCGACGATCTCTTTTTCCAGACGGTTTTTAGGTGCCGCATTCCGTTCAAGCAACGCATTGAGCCGATAATCGATGGTAAATACATTCTCCATTCGATTACTGGATTCGGTACTTTGGTGAAGACAGGTTTCAAATAACGGTTCCAAAATTGCCGGATTGGCATTTTCGAATATTTCCAACGTTGATTGGTGTTCATTGATCTGATCGATCAGCTCACGGATCTCCGGACAACTCAGATCTCTTTTTATCGACTCTTCATAGTTAAATGTGATCATAGTTCTCCTTCCTGAGAATCATCGAACGATGACGATCAATACCTGTATTTTACCACCTAAATCGATTTAGTCGCAAAAAAAAAGCACATTGCTGTGCTAGTTCTCAATCAATGTGTAATGTGCTGAGTATCCTCGGCTCGTCAAATCTTGAACTTGTAAGAGTAAACTCTGCCGGTTAACAAACTCTAAGCGAACAATTTCAGCTTTACCATTCTTTTCTACGGCATAGATGACGTTCTTTTTGTTTTCTTCATGTTTGAGTTTCGCTGCTTTCAGCATCTCCTCAAAACGATTCTGACTGATCAACTGTGAATGCCCATCGACGACCAAAATCATTGACCCCATCCTCCTTTCCACCCATCGGTTTATGTAATAAAAACCCGCATCTACCACCGATACGAGTTTTTGTACAAGTACAAGGTTATTTGGATTTTCAAATCTTGAGGCTATTATATCATAATAAATATTTTTGTAAAGGCGTTACGATAGTTGTGTGAATGAATTATAAAAAATAATGTGAATAGGCAAGAGCAACGGTTGTTTTCACCTTGTCCCTGATGATTCAACACAGCGATCTCCTTGAATGATTGTCATCTAGTTATGATAACCATATTGACTTATTATTGATATTAGTATAGAATTCTTGTGTCAAGTAAAGGAGTATCTTATGGAACAGTTGGAAGACAATTTAGAACAATGGTGCCGCGATATCAAGACCTATCATATACCACGATGGGATGAGTTACCGGACTTCGATCTGTATATGGACCAAGTGATCGGTTACATCGAAAAGTGCCTGGGATTACCGTTAAATAATGATTCGAATCGCATCATCACTCCGGCGATGATCAATAATTATACGAAATCAAAAATGATTCCTTCCCCGACCAATAAAAAATACGGAAAGAAACATTTGGCTTATCTAATCGCGATCACACTGTTGAAACAAGTCATCACGATTTCCGAGATCAAAGACGGAATCTCCTACCAATTCTCTTTATACGGTGAAAAAGGTGCCTACGATATGTTTTGCGAGGAACAGGAAATTGCGCTTCGGAATGTGATCTTGCATGTGTTGGAAGTTCGTCAGACTGAGCAAGCAAACAGCGAAAAAGCAGAAAATTTGACGCTCAGAATGGCCGCCGCCGCTTTCTCGAATAAAGTGATCGCAGAAAAAGTCATCAAGATCCAAAATAAGATCCTGGCAGAAAAAAAAGCATCTGTTTGATGCGGAAGAGGTAAACATGAACCCAAACAAAATCGCAGTGTTGATCGACTCTTGTACCGACGTACCGGCAGCGCTTGTCAAAGAATACGGAATGTATCTGATTCCCTTGAAGATCATCTATAATGATCGCGAGTATTTTGACGGTGTCGATATCACCCCTGAAGAAGTGTATGAACGATTCTCGACGGAGATCCCGAAAACATCCTTACCGGGCGGCGAGATCATTCAAAATGTGTTCAACCAAATCAAAGCTGACGGTTACACGAAAGTCATCGTCGTTACGATTTCCAGTGGGCTTAGCGGAACAAATAATCTGATCACGTTGATCGCAAATCAGATCGAGGGATTAAAAATATTCATCCTCGATACAAAAGACATCGCCATCGGAGCCGGCTTCCATGCGATCCAGGCTGTCGATCTGATCAAACAAGGATTATCGTTTGAAGAAATCACCTCTAAATTAGTCGCCGATCTAAAGAAAACACGTCTCTACTTCGTTGTTTCAACGTTGGAATATTTACAGAAAGGCGGCCGCATCGGACTTATTTCATCGATGTTGGGAACCGCATTGAATCTCAAACCGATCATCTCCTGTAATGCGGAAGGCATCTATTACACAGTGAATAAAGTCCGCGGAAGAAATCAGTCACTGTCAAAGTGTCTAGAACTGGCCGTCGCCTTTGCGGAAGGACACAGCAGTTATAATATCGCCGTCAGTAACGGTTTCGCTTCGGAAGAAGCTGCCGACATTAAGACCCGCATTTTGGCTCAACTGCCGAACTGTAAGTTGTTCGTCGAAGGTCAGATCTCACCGGCCCTCGGTGTTCATACCGGACCGGGTACGATCGGAATCGCTGTTCAATTACTCGATTAACATAAAAACCAGGCATTCAATCATTGAGTGGCTGGTTTTTTAGTGATTATTTTAAGTGTTCGTGATTCAGATCCAGATCGGCAATATGTTTGGGTTTTCTTTTCTCGATCGGTAATGTTTCGACCCACTTCTCACCATCCCATTTACGCAGACAATTCGGTCCGTACCATTGTTTCAGAATCGCTTCCGGATTGCGATAAGAGTAGTAATAACGTCCTTCAAATTCATATTGTTTAAACGGATACACATCGCTTTTTAAGAAGACCGGTTCCTTCAAGAACTTCTCCCACGGAATGATGACCTGTTGCGAGATCAATGAACTGTCTTCGTTGATCCTGGAATAATGATTGGCGATCGAGGTTACTGCTTTTTTTAGAAATACCGGGTTGATGCCGATATTATCCAACAGTACCATCGGGAGCATCAGAACTTTAATAATGGAACGATAGATCTCATCTTGGAGTTTATTCACCGAAATACTGTCATAGATGATCACATCGACGAAAACACCGTCTCCTGATTTACATTTATTTTTCAACAGGAAATTTACTTCTTTGATATAGGTCCCGCGTTTACGTACCTTCATGGTCGGAATCAACACATTATAATTCGGGTCGGTCGCGAAACATTGGAAATAAAATTCGGGACTCAATTCTTTCTTCATCGCATCAACAAACTTCTCCCAGTCACTCCTTAAAACACACACATCGATATCATCATCCCAAGGAATAAACCCCTTGTAATTGTAGATGCCCAAGGCCGAACCGGCCATCAAACCATAGGCGACATTGTGTTTTACGCAGATGCGGTGAATTTCATCCATGATCGGCAGAATCTCGAGTTGTAGATCACGAACCGTGATTTTCGCTCCGTCTGCGCTTTCTTTGAGGATATAATCATCTTTCGTCAGGATTCGATCGTTAATTTCATTCATTTAATTCACCCAAAAGTATTTCTAGGGTAATCTTAGCATTACTCATATATCAAGTCAAATATCACAATGATGTTGTTGGTCATGGTTTTACCGTCCTTCTCTGTATTTACTAATTTACAATAAAAGCCATTCTTGTGTTGCATTTAATCGTGTGGCTCGCTATCTATACAGCTCCCCATATGGTATAGTTACTCTACAGAAGTCGATAAGATCAATCGGTAATATGAGTTGAAGCAGGCATTGATGTCCTGTTTTTAGTCATTTTCCCGTTAGTTCAGACTCTGTAACTCAGAAGTTACCTTAAGGAGGTACATTCGATGAAATTGAAAAGTAAACTGGGAATGAGCTTGTTGGCAGTATGGTTGATCATCACCGGCTTGTCCAACTTCATGGCCATCCCGATCCCGTCACTCAGCGTTGTTATGGGCGCATTAGCCGTTGCATCAGGTGTTTTGATCCTCTTAGGAAGATAAAACTTTAGTGAAAATGACTCAATATAATAGCCTTACCCGGTAACACGGGTTTTTTTACGATCAATTCACTAACCGATATCGGTATTGATATCTTCAACGATCGGTGGATTCGGCTGTGTTCCGGCCAACGTGATCAACAACATTGTGATCGTACCGGTATGAAATCCCCACACCGGAACATCCGTAATGCCATGGATCATCAGAGCCACGAAAACGGCGATCCCGATTGCGGCACTCGGATTGTACGGTAAGCTCTTGATACACAAACGCAAGGCATACACGCAGAAGATCAACGCAAACAGACTTCCGATAATGCCGAAGTTCACCAACATATCCAAGAAAATATTATGGGCATGGGCGATGATCTGCCCACCGGACGCATGAGCCATTCCGACGCCGGCCGAAATATAGCGATAGGACAGAAAGCCGTTCCCAAACAACGGAAAGGTTCGAATCGCATAGTAGGCCGTCTTCCAAATCTCAGAACGGGTCGTGATGGTTTCGCTGATATCCGAAACACGCGGAATCAACTGTTGATTAAAGTAGAGAAATAAGCCGGTGATCGGAATCAAACTCACGGATGCATAGAAGGATTTATATCGTTTCAAACAGATAAACAAAATGATCGTTCCTCCGAAAGTAGCAATCCACGCAGAACGGCAACCCGATAATAAAATCCCGCTCATATTAGCAAGGATCACGATCCAATAGAAACTATGTCGCTTACGCTGAACGATCAGCGCAAAGACCGCCAGTAAAATCATCAATTCACACACATAGCCATACAAATTCGGATTCGAGAATGTGGCGGAAGGACGAACCGTTCCCAACAGACGCTGAACAGCTGCGATCATAAACAGACCGACACTGATGGCTGATCCGACGCGAATAATCAAGGTAGACAAGCGCGGGGTCATCACATCCCACGCATAGATCGCAAAGATCGTAAATAACATATAGAGTGCCCCATACGCAACACCGAGATTATTACCGTAATAATAACCGGTCGATAAGGCGACGATCCCCCAAAGCGCGATCCAGATGATGTGATGAGTCGCGAAGATCTTGCGTCGTTTTTCTGCTCTGCTGAGCAGATACAGTGTTGAACTCGTAATTAAAAACTCACTGATGTAGTTGGGGGAAAACAGCAGCACAAAATTGAATAAGATCCATTTTTCATCAAAGGAAAATTTCGTTACGATTCTGTGGATATATGAATTCATTCAGGTCTCTTTCCTGTTGTTAAAACGATTCGATGCGTTGAGTCAAAGTTGATTATAATTTTATATCGACGATATGTTTGGCTTTACGTTGATTCACCGGTAAAGTCTCGATCCATTGGGTACCGTCCCATTTTTTGAGACAGCTCTTACCGTATCGTTCGATCAGTGTTTTCTCGATGTTTCCATACGAATAATAGTGTCTTCCCTCAAACTCATAGAGTTTAAACGGCAATACATCTTCTTTGCGAAACAATGGTTTTTTAAATGGGATCTCCCAAGGAATCGCGATCTGTTGGAAAATATACGGACTGTTCGCATACTGCTTGGCGTAGAATTCGGAAATCGATACGACGGCTTTCTTCATCAACAGCGGATTGATTCCCAGATTATCCAAGATCACCATAAACGGCATCATCAGACGGATCGGCAAGCGATAAAGTTCATCGACCCAACGGCTTGGAGATATATTGTCGAAAACAACCAGATCGACATAGATCCCTTCTCCGGACGCACATTTATTTCTCAGCAGATAATTGACTTCAACTACCTTGGTGTTATGTTTCCTGATCTTCATCGTAGGGATCAGTACGTTATAATTTTTATCCGTTTCAAAACTTTGGAAATAGAACTTAGGATCTAATTCAACTTTTAAAACTTCGATAAATTTCGCCCAGTCTTTTCGCAATACACAGACATCGATATCATCATCCCAAGGGATGAATCCCTTGTAGTTGAAGATACCTAATGCTGATCCTGCGATCAAACCATAGGAAATATCATGTTTTACACAGATTCGATGGATCTCGTCCATGATTTGAAGAATCTCCACTTGTAAATCACGGATAGTGATCTTCGTCCCATCTTCGAATTGCTTCAAAATATATTCATCTTTACTTAGAATACAATCCTTTTTTTCGTTCATCGTGCCTTACCGGAGTTTCAAACTACTGAGATATTTTACCATCAGTGGTATACCGTGTCAAACTTACCGACAAGTTGAGTCCCTAAACATGAATCGTGAGCACTCTTTTACACGTCAGATAAAAACACTTTTATTTCTGTTAATAAAGATAAAAGTGCGTATTATTGATTATTCAAGAATCAATGATGACATTCATTACTCCGTTAGCTCGCGCAACACCAGCGAACTTAGCCATGTCTTCCGTTGAAAACAAGCCCGGATCATCAGGGAAACAGTAGTCCTTGTCAAGTAAGACATACTTACTTTTAGCTAACGGATTAAAGTTCAACAACTCATAACGAACGCTCGGATAGTACGATGAGATCAGTGTTGCGATGGCTGTGATATTAGCGATCGAATCCGTATAACCGGGAATCAACGGCGTTCGAATAATCACGTTAGCACGAAATTCAGAGTGCAGCATGACATCCAAATTTTTAAGTATCAATTGATTCGAAGCTCCCACTGATTTCAAATGTTGGATCGGATCGATGATCTTTACGTCCGCATAAATCAAGTCTAAATAAGGTAAAACTTTCATCAGATTCTCCGTGCTAGTCTGCATCGAAGTTTCGATGGCTGTTGCGATTCCCTCTTTTTTACACGCCATCAACAGTTCCAACACAAAGTCGGATTGATTCAACGGTTCGCCGCCGGAGATCGTCATACCTCCGCCATACGTATAAAATGGGATGTCTTTGCGGATCTCACGCATAACTTCTTCCACACTCATCCATCGCGAATCCATCACCAATGCATTAGTGGGACATGCGTATACGATTTCTTCCCACTCTTCGGCAACGGTCGGATCGAGCTTGATGCGATCGTTCACCAAGCTAATTCCACCATATTCTGATTTACGAAGACATTGATCACATCGTATACATTTATTGGAAAAATGGACCGGTCGCTGAATGGGACTGATCCCTTCCGGATTCTGACACCATACACAGGCTAACGGACAACCTTTCATAAACACTGTCGTACGTATCCCCGACCCGTCATGGGTGCTAAAGCGACGTAGATCGAATATGAGTCCCTTAGTCTCAGACATCGCCGTAACTCGTTCTTGCGATAATCTCGCTTTGAAGTTCATCCGCCAATTCCGTGAAATAAGCCGTATAACCGGCTACGCGGATCGTTAAACTGCGATATGAATCCGGATCGGCTTGAGCCGCGATCAAGTCTTCTTTATTGACAACGTTGAATTGGATATGCGGGATTTCAAGATCCACAAAAGCCCGTAAGAAACGGCCGAACGTGTCAATACCTTTTTCACTTTCGAAAAATTTAGGTAAAAACTTCATATTGAGAAGACCACCGTTGGTCGTGAGATTCTTGTCCAATTTCGAAACTGATTTAAGCACGGCTGTCGGTCCGGCGATATCACGTCCGTAAGCCGGCGACATTCCGCCGTCTGCCAAAGGTGAGCCTGCGAATCGGCCATCTGCCGAAGCTCCCACATTTTCACCCATCGGCACATGCGCCGAAACAGTATACATACCAGTATGGTAGCGACCGCCGCGATAATTCGTGAAGGTCGACAAGCGGTGTTTGAAGTAGTTTGCCCATTTAACACCCAGTTGATCGACCCAATCGACATCATTTCCATATTTCGGAACTTTATTCATCAGTAAGGATCGGATGATCTCATAACCTTCGAAATTATGTTTCAATGCTGCCAGTAATTCTTCCTTCGTAATTCGTTTCTCGTCATACACGAGTTGTTTGATGGCTGCCAGACTGTCTGCCAAATTGGCGACTTGAATCATTTGGATCCCCGATAAATTGTAGTGAGCTCCGCCGCGTGTCACATCCATTCCTTTGATCATGCAGTCATCGATGACTGCTGACAGAAACGGGGTCGGAACTAGCTCCATGTGTGCTTTCTCAACGTGTTCGCAAGCTAAGATCATTTTATCCATATACTCGTCCAACTGGCGGCTGAAAGCCGATTCCAGTTGCGCGAACGTTTCATATCGGGTGAGATCACCATGATCCGAGGCAATCTTTTCACCGGTCAACAGATCGATGCCGCCGGTCAATGTGACTTCCAGGGCTTTGTTCATGTTGAACATGGCCGCATCACTCCAACCCAGATTATTTCCTTGGGTCGTAAGTTCGACGCAGCCGACGATCGCATAATCAGTTGCGTCATGTGGGCTGATTCCCAAATCGATCAGCGCCGGAACGACAGCTTCGTCATTGAAGAACTGGGGCATTCCGCTGCCTTTAGCGACAACTCGGATCGACTCTTTAAGTAGACGACCCGATGTATTTTTATGTAATCGTACCGACAGATTCGGTTGCGGAAGACCTAAATGTTCCTGCGCTTTCAGAAACAGAAATGTCAGTTCATTTTCTGCATCACCCTGATCATTGACTCCGCCCAATGCGATATTGAATCCGATCGGGAAGCCGGCAAAATATTTAGCACTCTTGGCGTTTCTCATGTAGACGATCTCATTGAATTTTAACCACAAACTCTCGATGATTTCCAACGCTTGCGTATCATTCATCGATTTGTTTTCAATATCATGTTGATAGTAGGGATATAGAAATTGATCCATTCTGCCGGGCGAGAAAGAGGACGCATTGGATTCCATGTGTAAGATCACAAACAAAAACCAGACGGATTGAACAGCCTCATGAAATGTTGATGCAGGACGTGAGCTCAATGCCTTACAAATCTTAGCGACTTTGCGGATCTCTTCTTTTTTCTTGTTGTCTGCTTCTTTATGGATAAAACTCGTCAATAGATCATAGTAACGCAACATAAAGATCTGTGCGCCTTCCATCACTTCGATCACACTTTGGTAGAAATCGATCTGTTCAGGATCTTGGGTTGCTTTTAAGTTGATTTTCGCTTCTTCCGCCAAACCGGCCGGTCCTTTAGTCAACCATTCCGTACTGTTGGGACAGATATGACCTTGTGCATGATCTTTTTGATTGATCTTAACTACTTTCTCGATCGCTGCGATTTCGGTACCGTAATCCATCTGAATTATATCTTCCATCGACTTACCTGCCCAATAGGGTTTGATTACTTCACGAAATGTTTTTATATCTTGCGGATCGACTAGAAATTTATCTTGCGGACGCGTCGGTAATGTTTCGAATTCACGATCGACCCAGGTACTTCCGCTCTCGGGAAAAACAACTCCGTAACGAACTCCGGCTGTTCGATTACCGACGATAAGTTCAGTTGGATCAACATTGATCTTGATGCGACAAAATGCACTTTTAAGTGCTAATGCACGTTGCAGAATCCGCGATTTATCTTCGTTATCTTTGTAACTTTCGGTAATGATCAGAGCTTGTTCGATCGACGCATACCGAGGTTGCGTTAACACTTTTTCTTTTAGTTTCGAAATGCGGCTGCTTACTTGAAGATTTTCTGTCATTTGGACCTCCGTTAAACTCGATATTTATTACTCTTTATTATTATATATTGTTTCATCTTGATTTACAATCACCCTTAACTAGCACGCAAAAACATAAACAACCGGAAAAGTACGTTGATTTCCAGTTGTTTACAGTGATTCGTGTTAACAGAGGATTTCCAATCCAAAGCGAACTAATCGTTTATAAATATCGTCATTTGGTTTTTTCTCCATGATGATCCCTGAAAATTGATCCAGTTGCGCATAGTTGAAATTACCGTCCATATGAAATTTAGCTGTTTCACACATCATGTAGTTGAGTTTACTGACTTCCAGAATTTTCTTTTTCGTCATGCCGTCATCGATTTCATAGGTTGCGACTGCATTGTCATAGACATTGACTCCGACTACACCTAAAAAAGCAAGATCGATCTTAAAGTTAGAAATCAATGATGATGACAGGGCTCCCACAAACCCATCTTTTCCTTGATTCAACGTTCCGCCGATAAAAATAACGTTGACCGAACAGTCTGTACATAATACTGTCAGTATATCGATCATGTTGGTTACAACAGTAACTTTCATGTTAGCTTGAACAAGCAGTTTCGCTAACTCAAGATTTGAGGTTGAGATATCCAAATAGATCACACTGTTTTTTTGAATCAGTTCCAACGCTTTTTGAGCGATCGCGCGCTTATCACTGACGTTTTTGTTTTTCCGCTGAACTACATCCAGATCATGCGGGTTTACTGAACCGGTGACGGCTCCGCCGTAGACTCTGCGCAATACCCCGGCTTTTTCTAAAAGGGCCAGATCTTTTCGGATACAGTCTTCGGTAACACCGAATTCAGCGGATGACTCTTTTACATTGACTCTGCCGTGTTGATTCAGGTTGGCAATAATCTTTTTCTGTCTTTCTTCAGCGAACATGTTGATCTCACTTTCTGATAAAACGATTCTTGTTGTTTATTGTATTTTATCACTTTAACTCCTATTTTACATTACTAACTTAACAAAGCATCGGTTCATTCATCGATTGAATCTTCAGAATCAATGTTCAACTCTTCACTTTCGGTAATCGACGACATTGACGATACAACACCGGTGTTGTCCCCAACATGATCTCATTCTCGATCGCCGTGCGTTCCAGCAGCAACATTTCTTCCGCTACCTTGGTGACGTTCTTGCGGAACTCATCGGATTCGATTGGAAGTTTGCTCAACCACTAAATAGCCAATAAGCGGCGTTTCCAATCCCACCCTTTCAGCGGGCTTTGAAGGTCAATTGCGATCCGTTCATGAATGAGTATTGTTTGTTTATCCATAGCCACCTCGGGGGTATATGTGCCCATCTGATTACAGTGTACATGGTTTTCACTGTCATCACCGATAATTCAATATCTATACTATGTGATTCCGAGAGCATCATTTCGTAAAAAAAGTGCTTTGAGACAAAGTATGTCGCAAAGCACTCGCTGATCTACCTCAAGGTAATTGTCTGCCGACGGATAGATATAGCTGATACCATTCTTCTCGTGTGAGTTGGATCGACGATGCTGCGCATGTATCGATCATGTGTTGCGGATTGGTAGTTCCGATGATCGGTTGCATACCGGCCGGATGACGCAGTATCCAGGCAATGGCGACAGCTGTTTTACTGATGCTGTATTTCTCGCCGAGTTCTTGCAGTTTCGCATTTAATTCAGGATAAGCCGGATTATCGATATAGAGTCCGCCGTTCCATGAATTGGACTGTAAGACTGACCAAGGTTGAATCAAAATATCATTGAGACGACAATAGTTCAAGACACCGTTATCGCGATTGAGGGAAACTTCTTCACGCATATTGACGTTGAGTTGCGCTTCGACCATGAACGCATGGACCACATTGAACTGAAGCTGATTGATGACCAGTTTATGTTTCGTGAACTTCTGAAGCAGTTCGATCTGCATCGGATCCATATTTGAGACTCCGAAGTAACGAACTTTACCGGCTATGTACAATTCATCGAAGGCTTCCGCGATCTCTTGCGGATCCATCAGTACATCCGGACGATGAAGCAATAAGACATCGATCGTTTTGATTTGAAGGCGACGCAAGCTGTTTTCCACACTCGCTAGAATATGTTCTTTGGAAAAATCAAACCGTCCCGGTCGAATTCCGCATTTCGTCTGAATGATCATCTGTTTTCTGAGTTCCGGATTGCGTTTCAGCACTTCACCGAAAAGTTCTTCCGATTTACCTCCGCCGTATATATCGGCGTGATCAAAGAAATTGATACCGCAATCGAGTGCCGTCTTGACCAGCACTTCTACTTCTTCAACTGATTTTTTGGCGATGCGCATGCAGCCCATCGAGATGTTGGATACGTGAAGGTCGGTAGTAAGAATGTCATAATAGTTCATTGATTTTATCTCCTTGGTTTAATTATAACGGAAATAGATGAATCACAGTAAAATAACTTCATGCGTCGATGATTTTTAGTTCAACTGTGATTTTGTTTTATCACGTCCACATAAAAAAGTGATGATTTGCTCATCACTTGATATCTAAACTTTTTGAGGCTCTTCGTACACTTCATCAAAAGTATTGACGCTGACGAGCTTCATGATTTCCGGTGTATCCGGACGATCGGAACGATTACGTTTTACTTTAACGATACGATCTACTTCTTCCTGACCTGAAACTACTTTACCGAATCCGGCATATTGACCGTCCAAATGCGGAGCATCTTCAGCCATAATAAAAAATTGACTGCCGGCGCTGTTAGGGGACGATGAACGTGCCATTGAGATGACACCTTTTGAATGCTTAAGCGTATTTACATGTTTATTACCCGAGAATTCTCCGACGATCCCATAACCGGGTCCGCCTGTTCCGGTTCCTTGCGGATCTCCGCCTTGGATCATGAATCCGGGAATGACTCTGTGAAAAATGATGCCGTTATAGTAGCCTTTTCTGATCAATGAGATAAAATTACGAACCGTATTCGGGGCGATCTCAGGATAAAGTTCGATTTCGATTCTTTTTCCGGAGGCCATTTCGATTGTTACTAATGGGTTTTTCATTCAATACTCCTTTACTTGTACGCTTTCATTTTACATGATATGCGCATATTTCGCAATTTATAAACCTGATTTTACGAAGTTCGGACATAACGATCAGATTGTCGCATCCCAGACCGGTTTTTCAAGAAACGCCGAAAGTAATTCCGCATCTTCCCGCAGTTTCGCAATGTTTCCGATCGTGACAACATTGACCCGATTCGTATCTTCCAACACTAAATTCAATTCATACGTCATATAAGAACGATTCATTCGTGTTTCCGAATCATAGTCCATCACTTGACGAGCCAGTATCTGCAATGCACGGACATCGTCCAACTTGGCTGATTTCTTTCGATGAACCAGATTATTTAGTTCTGCAGGTTGTCTTCGGCCTTTGAGAAATATGCCTTTGGTTTTATCGAAGACAATCGGTATCGTCATCTTATATAACGCAAAACACCCGACAAGCACAGTCGCAAGTGCGATCAACCACGGAGGTAAGATCCATTTAGCCGTATAATACATGATCATCATCGCTCCAAACCCGAATACGATCAGTGTGCTGCTGAGAATGTACGTAGTCCAAGTGGGTACGAACTTCATCATATCAGGACTGAACTTTTTGAGTTGGTGGGAAGCGAAGTTGGCTCCCTTGTTTCTGGTTACGGGATTCCAATCGATTTTAGCGGCTAACGGATCCTTAAATATCAGAGGATCGATCTTCGGTTGTATCCCCGTCCATTTTTCTGAAACCACTGGACTGAATTTAAACATGTATGAACCTCCTTATTCACCCCTACTAAGGGTCACTGTCAGATTCTGTCTGTTTTTTTATTACTACGCGAAACATCCCTGTGAAGGGATTTCATTCAAACGATATCGATTATGCAGGACTGATTCCTTATACTTTGAATTATACGCTAGATTCTTATGAAATTCTACCTGTCAATCAACCTGGAAAACAGACAACAATATCATTTAACTGGTTCATGAGCAGAAATTTGTGGTAGACTTTACACTATGAAAAGAGGAATTGACGATGAGAACTGAGAAACTTCAATTTAAAATGAAACAACAAGGAATCGAGGCTTTACTGATCAGTGAAGCTTCGATGATCGAATATTTGATCGGAACACGATTTTCGGTAGCCGAACGCTTTTTGGGATTAGTGATCACCCAACGAGACGTCGTTCTTTATTTGAATCGATTATTTCCGTATGAGAATGCCGAACTTACGATCTGTCGTTTCGATGACACCGATAATATCATCCATACAGTCGCACGTTCGTTGACCTGTGCTAAATTAGGTGTCGACCATCATCTCGCCAGCGGATTTCTGCTTAGCTTGATGAGATATCGTCCGGATATTTCTTTCTATGTAGGATCAGACATCGCTGATTCGGTTCGTTGCGTCAAAGACGAAACAGAACGCGAAGCCATGCGTCAAGCTTCCAAACTCAATGATTTGGCGATGACTGAGGTTCGAGCGATGTTGAAACTTGGGATGAGTGAAGTAGAAGCTGCCCATAAAATCAAGCAGATCTTCGCAACACTTACCGAGGAAGGCGTCAGTTTCGATCCGATCGTCGCATTCGGTGACCATACTTCGGATCCGCATGCAGAGCCGAGTGAGCGTACGCTCAACTTTGGAGATGCGATCATTGTTGATATGGGATGCCGCTTCCACGGTTTCTGTTCAGACATGACTCGGACTTTCTACATGGGTGAGAATCCGATGAAAGAGATCTACGATACCGTTGTGCAAGCTAATTTGGCTGCCGAAGCCATTATTCGTCCGGGCATCAAGCTCAGTGAAGTCGACAGTGCAGCTCGCAACGTGATCATCGCTGCCGGTTATGGTCCGTTGTTTATCCATCGAACCGGTCATGGGATCGGGATGGAAGTCCATGAACCGTATGATGTTTCGCAAACCTCAGAAAAGGTGATCGAAGAAGGCATGTGTTTCTCGATCGAGCCCGGTATCTATCTGGAAGGTGTCGGCGGAGTCCGTGTGGAAGACCTCGTCTTAGTAACAAGCACCGGTGTTGAAGTACTTAATTCATTCAGTAAAACAACGGAGGTCATTGAATGTCTCAGGTAGAGATCGGATATTTAGTTCTTCTCAATCTGGTTGGATTACTGCTTTGTGCCTATGATAAATTTATGGTGATCCGTCATCAATGGCGTATTCCGGAACGTACATTCTTCTTATTGGGACTGATCGGCGGAGCGATCGGAATACTCATCGGGATGATCTTCTTCCATCACAAAACTTCTAAACCTGAATTTGTGTTGGTCATCGCGTTCGATTTGATCATCAATGTCATTGCCTATTTCGTGTTCATCCATTAAAAAACCGGAAAATATCCGGTTTTGTCTTATTTGATCAAGCTTTTCAGGTAAGCATAGATGAACTCATCCAATCCGCCGTCCATCACTTTTTGGACATTGCCTTCTTCATAGTTAGTACGGTGATCTTTGACCATCGTATACGGACAGAAGACATATGAACGAATCTGTGATCCCCATTCAATGGATTTCACTTCACCTTTGATGGAAGCTAATTTGGCTTCCTGCTCTTCGATGCTGAGTTGGTAGAGTTTACTTTTCAACATGTTCATTGCCGATTCCCGATTATTCAACTGCGAACGTTCGGTCTGACAGCTGACAACGATACCGGTCGGTTTATGCGTCAGTCGCACAGCCGAAGATACCTTATTGACGTTCTGTCCGCCGGCACCTGATGCATGTCGAACTTCCAGCGTGATATCTGCCGGATCGATGTTGATTTCGATTTCTTCATTGAATTGCGGCATGACGTCGAGTGAACAGAATGAAGTGTGACGTCGGCCCGATGAGTCAAATGGGCTGATGCGCACTAAGCGGTGAACACCTTTTTCCGCTTTGAGATAACCATAAGCCATATTGCCCTCGACAAGGAAAGTGACCGACTTGATGCCGGCTTCTTCACCTTCGAGATAATCCAAAACGCTTACTTTCCAACCTTTATTCTCAGCCCATCGCGTATACATGCGGTATAAAAGTTCAGCCCAATCTTGGGATTCTGTACCGCCGGCACCCGGATGAAGTTCGAGAATGGCGTTGTTTTTATCATACGGATGACTCAACAAAAGTTTTACTTCGAATGTCTCGTATTCTTTATTCGCTTCCGTCACTTCGTCTTCGACCATTGAAGCCATCTCTTCATCAAAATCATCTTTCAACATATCCACAGTCTCTTCCATCGAAGAATACCGTTTCGTCAAATGATCGTAACTTTCCAAGACATCTTTGGAAGTATTCATCTCATCGATCAGACTCTGAGCGGTACGACGATCATCCCAAAACTTGTCATCCATCATCAGATCTTCGATTTCTTTAATTCTCGCTAAGCGTCCGGGGAAGTCAAAGTGAGTCACCCAAC
>Ga0209123_1000422_pt1 | contig 56525 bp, 42 predicted proteins | sample BarGraIncu00431A_FD_184500 | JGI IMG/M metagenome (GOLD analysis project Ga0209123, IMG submission 184500) | Arctic peat soil microbial communities from Barrow, Alaska, USA - Barrow Graham LP Incubations 004-31A (SPAdes) (version 2) | ecosystem: Environmental > Terrestrial > Soil > Wetlands >... | reverse complement strand
TTAGAAAGTTGAAATGGAAAAGCCAAAGGATACAGAACTATTGGTCATGCTTCGCGACGAAAACCAACGTCGCAAAGCGTTCGACATTCTTGTTGAACAATACTCTGAAAACCTGTATTGGCAAATCCGTAAAATGGTGCTTTCGCACGACGATGCAAACGATATCCTTCAAAATACATTCCTTAAAAGCTGGATGAACATTCACCAATTTCGTGGCGATTCCAAAATTTCCACGTGGTTGTACAGAATAGCCATCAACGAAACGTATACCTTTATCAACAAAGAAAAACAAAAGAACCAGTCAAATTTTACAGATTTGGAAGATGTCATGGTTCAGAATCTGGAGGGAGACCCATGGTTTTCCGGCGATGAAGCGGCTTTAAAACTTCAAAAAGCAATTCTAACATTACCAGACAAACAGCGATTGGTTTTCAACATGAAATACTACAACGAAATGAAATATGAAGAAATTTCAGAAGCGTTGGGAACCTCTGTTGGTGCGCTGAAAGCGTCCTATCACTACGCTGTTCAAAAAATTGAAGCGTATTTGGCACTTGAACTTTAATAAAAAAATTAAACCATCTGTAAACTGATTAGTCTAAGAAATGATTTAAGGAATAAAGCACTTAAAGATTAGGAATCCATTCAGGATTTAAAGGAAAACAGAACTATGAAACAGAACAATATATCCTTCAAAGAGACCGGTGACAGGACCGTTTTTAATACGCCGGAAAATTACTTTGTGAATTTTAAGGCAGAACTTGGCAAACGTCTTGATGCGCTTAAAAGTGAAGGTAAACAAGTTGATTTTTCCGTTAAGCCTGCGACCAAATCCAAAGGTTTTGTATTACGCATGGAAACGATAAAACCCTATTTATACATTGCAGCGATGTTTGTTTTGTTGCTTTTTAGCATCAGTCTGGTATTGAATATTAAATCGAAGTCTTCATCTTCCCTTGGTTTGTCAGTTGAAAGCAACTCCATAAACTCGGTTTCAACCACAGAAGACTACCTGATCAATTCTGTCGGAACTACTGGTATTACAGAATATTATATGGGTTCTGAAGATTTAGAATAGACCTAAAATAGCTTAAAAATGAAACGATTTACCATTCTTTTAATTCTTACACTTTTCATGGTTGGCCTAAGTGCCCAAAATGCGAACAATAATGATGTTCGTAAACAACAGTGGGAAGAAATGAAAGCGAAACGTGCTGCCTTTTATACAGAAAACATTGGTTTAACTGCCGATGAAGCACAGGCTTTCTGGCCATTATACAATGAATTGCAGGAAAAAAAGCACCAACTGCATCATACCATGTATGACCAATTCAAAAATGCAAAAACAGATACAAATGGAAAGAAGATCATTGATTATTCCAAAGTTACCGATGACATGATCAATCTTAAATTTCAGGAAATAACACTTGAAAAAGCGTATCATCAGAAATTCAAGAAAATACTTTCTCCGGAAAAACTGTTTAAATATTACGAATCTGAACGCGAATGGGCCAATAAACTGCTCAAAGATATCGAAAAACGAGGCGACAGGAAATAACGTTCTCGAGTGTTTCTTACGTAAAAGCGGGTGCCTTTTTTTAAGACACCCGCTTACTTTTTAGTTAAATTTTTTTAGCTTCTTCCCAGAGAACATCCATTTCCGCCAAAGTCATTGATTTTAAAGCTATCCCCTGCTTCAACGTTTTTTCCTCCAGATAATTAAACCGCTTTCGAAACTTCGTATTTGTCCTTTCCAATGCATTGTCCGGATTGATGTTGTAAAGTCTGGCAGCATTGATGAGGCTAAAAAACAAATCGCCGAATTCAGCCTCCATTTTATCTTTGTCCATGGAATTTATTTCAGTCATAAGCTCTGTATATTCCTCCTGAACCTTTTCCCACACCTGTTCTTTCTTATCCCAGTCAAAACCCACTCCTCTGGCCTTATCCTGCATCCTGAAAGCTTTGATCATGGATGGCATTGCTTCAGGTACACCAGCTAAAACAGAGTCGTTACCGTCCTTCTCCTTAAGTTTCAGTTTTTCCCAATTCTGTTCTACCTCCCTGGCACTTGATACTTCTACATCACCAAAAATATGCGGATGCCGATATATAAGCTTCTGATTCACTTTTTCACAAACATCCTGAATATCAAATTGGGAATTTTCCGAACCGATTTTGGAATAAAAAACGATGTGCATCAGTAAATCGCCAAGTTCCTTACAGATTTCAGGATGATCCTGATGTAAAAGTGCTTCGCTGAGTTCGTAGGTTTCCTCAATGGTCAATGGTCTGAGGGTTTCGTTAGTTTGAATCTTATCCCATGGACATTTTTCGCGAAGCTCATCCAATATATCAAGTAAACGTCCAAAAGCCTGTAGTTGTGATTCTCTGGTATGCATCCTAATCTATTAATTATCAATAAGAAAAATTGCCGGAAATACTCAAGCCAAGAAGTAATGCAAAGTTAGTACCATACATAGTACCTCTATCACCGGAAAATCCCAAGGTAAGATTGGTATTTTTCACACAATGAATCGGTGTAGCGGTCTCCAGTTGATAAGAAAGTTGATCTTTACGTGTAGCATAAACAACACCGGGTGAACCCCAATTTTTAGAACAGGCAATGGTAGCTTTGTAAGTAACATCGTAGAAACTTCCAACTCCGGAAAAATAATAAAGTCGGACTTTATTGTTTGATACGGTAACTGATCCATTCGCATTATATTTTGGGGAAGTCAACCAAGGGTTTCCGATAGTCATTCCGTAAAAGGACCAACCATTGGGATAAACGCTATTGGTGTAATAATTATCAGCTCCACCATAAATTACTCCGTCCATGTCATGCCAAGGGCCGCTTTGATCCGTTGTTGACATATATTCTAAAACGAAATGACTCAAAGCTTTAAATTTGGGAATGCGTACTGAAGCCCCCCATAATCCATCTTCTTTGTTATAAGCCTCATACATACCTAAAATAGGACCGTCTTCGTAAATATTCTGCCAATAGAACGAAATATTGACGGATTTAAGATTTATGTCCAAACCGAGATTTTTCGATATAATGTGATTGCCCAAGGCATTCAGGCGTTCGGTACTTGCAGAGGAGGAGTCTCCACTTTTACCAAAGAATATTCTTTTAAAATTAGCCAGAGTAGCAGGACTTGAACCATAAATGGCAGAATTTCCTGCCCACTGACAAACATGTTGTATACCATAATTAATGTTGATTGGAAAGTTTCCCCCAACACGGATATAGGCGTACTTATGGTGTAACAAGGTATGAGTTGTAACTGTTTTATCGGTGAACCAGCCATGAGATATGCCACCATTTACTTCTACATACCCTTTGGTAAAGGGAACATCTATGTAGCCGTTTGATTCAAAGGCTATTTTAGGCATTGGGCGACTATTCTGAGACCAGATCATTCCTCCGCTTGAAAGTTCCTGATCCTGATTTCCAAAGACTTCACGCTTCATCCCGACAAAAGCTTTAAAGGCATGTGCTTTTCCTTCCAGATACAATTCACCGGGAAAAAATCGATTCCTCAATTTTGAAATGTTGGCATCAAGTTCTGTTCCGAAACCATAGTCGTAAGAGGTGGAATCATCCATTCTCTTGTGAAGCATTCCCCAGGCAGTTAAACTATTTGGCTTAATATCATATCTGTCATACTGATTGACGGTGCTTAGAAATGGGGCATAACTTCCTGAACCCGGACTGATTCTGGTATTCAGACTGTATTCAATGGTATCCGAGTGCGTTTGGGCTTGAAGCAAAGCTGTTCCAAGCAAAAAAAATACAATCAAAATATAGTTGGATTTCATATACATCATTTTTTAAGGTCTGAACATCCAGACATCCGATTTACGTTCAGCATCATCCTCCCCTCCAACAACATACCCCTTACCGTTTATCGAGAAAACGATAGCATTCTGACGGGCACCTCCAGGAAAAGATCCGCGCTTTGTCCACGAATTTTCAGCAGGATCGTATTCTACAATATCCGATAGCAAGCGACCACCATTTAAGGCACCATTCCAGTAACGGCCCAACAACACATACCCTTTATCATTAATGGATACTCCACTTGACAAAATTCGTGCATCCGGCAAATCAGCTACCTGACTCCATTTTTCTAGTTGAGTCTGAAATCGATAAAATTCGTTGTGATTACTTCCATTAAAACCACTCCCAACGTAAAAATCATGACCAATGCTAAATCCAGCCGGATTGTTGTAATTACCGGGACATCGAGGTAATTTGGTCCATAAATTGGAAGATGGATCATATTTATAGGTGTCGTGTAGGCGAGCATCTCCGGTATAACCCATAGCTGTATACAAACATCCGTCAACTGCTGCACAGAAAAGATCGTTCTTTCCTTCACCCGGAAAATCAGCCTTCCGTGTCCATGTGTCTGTTTGGGTATCGTATTCCCAGAAATCATTAAACTGTTTGTTTGGTCCTACATAAGGGCTAACAGCACCCATCCCTACATAAGCTTTAAGTCCAATGACTCCGGCAACAGCCTTTACTCTGGCCTTAAAAGACTCAGGCAAATTGGCTTTTCGCGTCCAGGAGGAGTCAACACTGTTAAATTCCCAAAGGTCATTTAAAAAGCCCGAACCATTTCCTCCCGATCTTCCCAGACAAATATAAGCCTTATCTCCTACAACAAAACTCGTGGCAGAAGCACGGGGTGTCCCGGGAAAATCACTTAAGTGCGTCCAATCATTTATTGGTTCAGTCGGATAATCTTTGCAGGAAGATAGTAGCCCAGTCAAAATAGCAACAAGTAATAGATGTCCTCTCATACATTATTTTTTAAGTGAGGCGATGCTTTCATCCAATGATTTGATCTTGGATTCAGCGTCAGCCTGTTTTTTGCGTTCAGCTTCAACAACTTCTGGTTTTGCATTCGCTACGAAACGTTCATTGCTAAGTTTTACCATAACTGATTTGAGAAAGCCTTGCAAATAATCAATTTCCGATTGCATTTTGGCGATTTCCTCATCGACATTAATCAGGTTACCCAAAAGCAAGGCATATTCTGTCGTATCAACCATAAATGAAGCAGCACCTGCTCCTTTTTCACGGACTTGCTGTATAGCGCTTAAATTGGCCATTTTCAACAAGGCAGCATCGTAAGCGGTGTTGTGATCACCAACAATCTGAAGTTCCAATATTTCCTTATTGGGGATATTCTTTTCCAGACGAATGGAACGGATGGCTGAAATGATGGATTTCGTCGTTTCGAATTCATTCAGGATAGTTTCATTGTATTCACCAACTTTAGGTTGTAAGGTGATCATGATGCTTTCACCATCCTTACGTTCAGATGTGTTTTGCCATAATTCTTCCGTAATAAAGGGCATGAAAGGATGCAACAGCAATAAAAGCTTTTCAAAATAATCCATGGTTTCAGCCAATGTTTTGGCGTCAATATCGTGCTGATAAGCAGGTTTGATCAATTCCAGATACCAGGAAGAAAATTCATCCCAGAACAATTTGTATGCGGTCATCAAAGCTTCTGAAATGCGGAACTTGATGAACAAATCGTCCATTTCATTCACGGCTTTCTGAATTTGCTCACCAAACCAAGCCACTGCTATGCGGGATGATTCAGGTTGTAGCAACGATTCATCTACGTTCCAGCCTTTCACCAAACGGTATGCATTCCAGATTTTATTGTTAAAATTACGACCTTGTTCGCAGAGGGATTCATCAAAAAGAATATCGTTTCCTGCCGGTGCAGCAAGCATCATACCCATCCGCACACCGTCCGCTCCGAAATCCCGGATCAGATTGAGGGGTTCTGGAGAATTACCCAGTGATTTGGACATTTTACGACCTTGTTTGTCGCGAACGATACCGGTCAAATAAACGTTCCTGAAACATATATCTTTTTGATATTCGAAACCGGAAATAATCATACGGGCCACCCAGAAAAACAAAATGTCAGGACCCGTCACCAAATCGTTGGTGGGATAATAATAGCGGATATCTTCGTTGTTTGGTCTGTTGATACCGTCAAAAACGGAAATAGGCCACAACCAGGAAGAGAACCAGGTATCGAGACAGTCTTCATCCTGACGTAAATCCTCAATGGTGAGCGATTTTACATCCGAACAACAAGAGCATTGTCCTTTAAATAATTTGGCATTTGCAAGTCGAACAGCTTCTTCAGGTGTTTTCGCTACCACAAATCCACCCTGTGGCAAGAAGTAGGCAGGAATACGATGTCCCCACCACAACTGACGGGAAATGCACCAATCCTTAACATTTTCCATCCAGTGACGGTAGGTGTTCTTAAATTTGGGTGGAACCAGTTTGATATCGTCGTTCATTACAGCATCCAAAGCAGGTTTGGCCAATTCTGTCATCTTAAGGAACCATTGCATGGAGAGCTTCGGTTCAATGGGCACATTGGTTCTTTCTGAATAACCAACCTTATTGGGGTAATCTTCGACCTTTTCCATCAGGTCTGCAGCAATCAGGTCTTTTTCAATCTGCACGCGAACATCAAAACGATCTTGTCCCGCATACAGTTGAGCATGTTCATTGAGTGTACCATCGTTGTTAAAAATATCGATGGTTTCCAGATTGTACTTTTCGCCCAGCATATAGTCATTGACATCGTGGGCAGGAGTCACTTTCAGGCAACCTGTACCAAATTCAATATCCACATAATCGTCTTCGATTACAGGAATAGAACGCCCAATCAATGGAACAATCACGCGTTTTCCTTTCAACCAGGCATTTTTCGGATCGTTTGGATTGATACACAATGCGGTATCACCCATGATGGTTTCAGGTCGGGTAGTTGCGACAACTGCGTAACCTTCTCCACCCTCTACCTTGTATTTTAAATAATAAAGTTTCGAATTAACTTCCTTAAAAACAACCTCTTCATCCGACAAAGCGGTTTGTGCTTTCGGGTCCCAGTTTACCATCCGGACTCCTCTATAGATAAGACCTTTGTTGTATAAATCTATGAACACTGTCAAAACACTTTCCGACATATTCTCATCCATGGTGAAACAGGTACGATCCCAATCGCAGGAAGCACCAAGCTTCTTTAACTGCTCCAAAATGATTCCACCATGTTTTTCAGTCCATGCCCAGGCATGTCCAAGAAATTCGTCGCGGCTGATGTCCGTTTTCTGAATACCTTCGGAAGCCAATTTACCCACGACCTTTGCTTCGGTCGCAATGGATGCATGATCGGTACCAGGTACCCAACAAGCATTTTTGCCCTGCATACGTGCACGACGGATCAATATATCCTGAATAGTATTGTTGAGCATGTGCCCCATGTGTAAAACACCAGTCACATTGGGCGGTGGAATCACTATGGTGTAAGGTTCACGTTCATCAGGGACAGAACGGAACAACTTGTTGTCCATCCAATATTGATACCATTTGTCTTCTACTTCGGCGGGATTGTATTTGCTGGCGATTTCCATAAAATATCTTAAAAAATTGTTTGCTTTTAAGCGGGTAAAGGTAATAAATTTCGATGGAATCAGATTGTAATAAATAGTGGTTTTGGTTTTTGAGTCAGAAAAATTGATGTAAAAATCGATTTAATAAAAAATGGTCTATCTTTGCGCCGAAAAAAAATTAATATTTTTATTGATGAAAGTTCTAAGTACAAAATTTTTATTGCTTCTTTCTGTGATTGTATCGATAAGTTTCACTTCTTGTGAAGAAGGTGCAACCATTGATGTTCCCGGTCCAGATATCGAATATCAGTTTACATATTCGGATTCCATTTTAAATACTTTTTTGAAAAGTGAAACAATCGGGTATAAATTAGTTGCCCAGACTGACACTATTCAAGGTCGTAACATTGAATCATTTCTTTCAAGTAAAGGTCAGGATTACACCTCCGTAGTTGAAGCAGCCACTCTTTCAAATACTATGTTGACCTTAACGGGAGATGCCAGTTTTTCCGGAGTGGATTCCATTCAAATCAGATACACAGTATCAGGTTCAGATAATGAAATCCTTCTTGCTTCGGCTGGAATTGATTCTATAAATGGACAGACCGTAACTTTCAGTGACATCCAGATTGATAAAGCAAAAACCTTTGAACTGATTAAAAGCAATATTGTCGCTAAAATCTATGCCATTTATGACCTGCCAAAGACCAATTGCTTCAAAAACGGTATCATGTATAAGTTTACCGCAAAAACAACCCTGAGCGTTAAACTTGCCGCCCTTACCCAAGGCCTCTCCAGCTCAACTCTATAAAGTCAAAAATCCCATAAAAAAAAGCTATTGCCAACCCGGCAATAGCTTTTTTTTATGTCTTAATCTCTCTTTCTTTCTTCACTCACCCCCCTATTTCCCTGCACTGGATTTTGTTTCTATAGAGCGTGCAGTTCAAGGCGAAGGGGTCTTAGTCACACCGGAGCGTACTTTTCGTACGTGAGGATTGACTAATGCCCCTTCAACGCCGAAATGTGCGTTCTATAGAGACAAAATCAACGGTGATCGACGTTTTCGAGGAAGTTTGTGAAGGCCCGATTAACCAACCTCACCCCCCCCGGAGTCGGGTAATTCCCAGTAAAATACCAATCCCCAACATGGTTCGGACAAGCCTTGATTAAATCTTCCGGATACTGATAAACCAATTGAACTTCCGCTTTCGTACCTTCAGGAATCAACATTTCAGCAATCTTTTTGGAGACTTCTTCTACCGTAAAAGGTGCGTAAATTTCTTTGACAAAATTGACAGTCTGCTCTGCTTCGGGTTTAAGCTGTTGCGCTTTTATTTTATTATAAACATCGTTGATTATCTTTTCCTGGCGAGTATCCTTGAGCAGTTGAATTGCAGCCTTGAATGCGATAAATTCACCCATTCGTGACATATCAATGCCATAACAATCCGGATAGCGCACCTGTGGTGAAGAGGATACAACGACAATCTTTTTAGGGTGTAGCTTGTCCAGAATCTTAATAATGCTCTGTTTCAAGGTTGTTCCACGTACAATGGAATCGTCAATAATAACCAGATTATCCTCAAAGGGTTTGAGTGAACCCCAGGTCACATCGTAAACGTGAGCAGCCAGGTCATTCCGACCACCTTGCTGCGCTATAAATGTTCTCAACTTGATGTCCTTGATGGCAACCTTTTCAAGACGTGGATGGAGTGCCAGAATCTTATTCAGCTTATTTTCATCCAGATTCTTGATATTCTTCTTGATATAATCCTTCTTCAGATTATTGACGTATTGTTCCAATCCCTGACTCATGCCAAAAAAGGCTACTTCAGCTGTATTTGGAATGTAGGAAAATACCGTATTCTCAATATCGTAGTCAACAGCTTTCAAAATAGGCTGAGTAAGCAAAGCTCCTAACTTCTTTCTTTCTTTATAAATATCCTCGTCGCTGCCTCGTGAAAAATAAATACGCTCAAAACTGCAGGATTGTTTCAGGAAAGGTTCACGAATTTGCTCGGTAAAAACGCGACCATTCTTTTTGATGATCAAGGCTTTGCCAGGGTCCAGCTCTTTAACCTGGTCTGCAGAAACATCCATGACCGTTTGAATGACAGGTCTTTCTGAAGTTACAACAACAACTTCATCATCTGCATACCAAAAAGCTGGACGAATTCCCCACGGATCACGGAAAACAAAAGAATCACCATGTCCCATCAAACCACAAATGGTATAACCACCATCCCAATCGGCTGAGGATTTACGTAAGATTGCAGGTATATCTATTTGTTCTTCAATAACTTTCGCAATATTCTGAATTCCTGCATCTTCCAGTTTGTCAAATTCATTCTGAACTTCACGGTCCAAATAATGACCTATGGTTTCAAGCATCAAAAAAGTATCTCCCATATCGCGGGGATGTTGACCTTTTTCAATAAGCCTGTTAGACATTTCAGAAACATTGGTCAGATTGAAATTTCCACAGAGACATAGATTCCGTGATTTCCAGTTGTTTCTGCGCAAAAAAGGATGTACATATTGTAAACCTTCTTTTCCGGTAGTGCTGTAACGCAAATGCCCCATCAGAATTTCACCGGCAAACGGAAGGTTTTCTTTTGACCAACCCGGATCGTTTAACTGCTCCGGTGAACATTTGGCATATTTCTGATTGAACGAGGAGAAACAGGCATCAATAGCCTGAGAGCCCAGTTGACGTTCCCTGTTAATATATTCTTCACCCGGCTGCATGTCCAATTTTACACAAGCCATACCAGCTCCTTCTTGCCCGCGGTTGTGTTGTTTTTCCATCAAAAGATACAACTTTTGAAGACCCCATTGCCAGGAACCATACTTCATCTGATAATACTCCAAGGGCTTCAAAAGACGAATCATCGCCACCCCACACTCATGTTTTATACTATCACTCATACCCTAAATATAATAAATAAAAACCCGGTATAACCATTTCAATAAGCAAGGGCTCTCAATAAATCAAGAACCCCACTCTATACTTTCAATTTCTTTCTTTCTTCTCTTTCCTCAACCCCCCTCAATCACCCCACGGGATTTTTTTCAAGAAGTAGTCAGATACAAGGCGCAGTTCAATTTTTTCCCGGAGCGTACTTTTCGTACGTGAGGACAAAAAATTAAGCTGCAACGCCGTAGATGGCTGCTTATTGTAGAAAATCCCTTACTCTACCGTTACTGACTTCGCTAGGTTCCTGGGCTGATCCACATTACACCCCTTCACCACCGCAATATAATACGCCATCAACTGCAAAGGCAAAGCCGCCAAAAGCGGTACAAAACACTCACACGTCTCAGGTATTTCAATATAATAATCAGCCAAACCTTTAATTACAGTATCACCCTTCGTTATAACAGCCACAACCCGACCTTTTCTAGCCTTGATTTCCTGAATATTACTGACTACTTTATCGTACAAACCCTTATTCGGAGCAATGACAACAATAGGCATTTCACTATCAATCAAAGCAATGGGACCATGTTTCATTTCTGCAGCGGGATATCCTTCCGCATGTATGTAAGAAATTTCCTTGAGTTTCAAAGCACCTTCCAAAGCAACCGGATAATTGTAACCACGACCCAGATAAATGAAATTCTTGGCATACGTAAATATGTTGGAGAATTTTTCAATGTTGTGGAATACTTTCAGCGTTTCTTCCATTTTATCGGGAATCGAAGCAAGTTCTGCTACATAGCCTTCAAATTTTTCCTTTGTGAGCGTACCTTTTTCCTTAGCAATGGTCAAAGCGATCAAAGATAAAACCGTTACCTGGGCCGTAAAGGCTTTGGTTGAAGCCACCCCTATTTCAGGTCCTGCATGGGTGTATGAACCAGAATCCGTATTACGGGCAATAGAAGAACCTATGACGTTGCAAATGCCATAAACAAAAGCACCCTGACTTCGTGCAAGTTCAACAGCGGCTAAAGTGTCTGCCGTTTCTCCTGATTGGGAAATCGCAATAACAATATCCCCTTTATTTAAGATGGGATTTCTATATCTGAATTCTGAAGCATACTCTACTTCAACAGGAATACGGGCAAACTCTTCAATCAGGTACTCACCAATCAATCCTGCATGCCAGGATGTACCACAGGCAACAATAATGATGCGTTTGGCGTTGATGAACTTATCCTTATTGTCAATGATTCCGGACATTGCGACAGAATTCCGGTCAATATTGATACGACCACGCATACATTCACGAATCGTATTGGGTTGTTCAAAAATTTCCTTCAACATGAAATGTTCGTATCCACCCTTTTCCAGCTGACTCAGACTCATTTCCAGTTCCATGATTTTATGTGGTTTTTCCACATTGTTCAGATTGGTGATGCGAGGCTCTTTACCACGTTCCAAACGAACTACTTCATCATCATCTATGTAAATGACACGTTTGGTGTATTCAATGATGGGTGAAGCATCCGATCCTAAAAAGAACTCATCATCACCGATGCCCACAACCAATGGACTGGCCTTGCGGGCTGCAACTATACAGTCCGGGTTCTTGCGTTCGATAACAGCAATGGCATACGCTCCTACTACCTGAGTAAGAGCAAGCTGAACGGCATGAAACAGGTCCGTTTTGTTGGATATTTTGACATATTCAATCAGTTGAACCAATACTTCCGTATCGGTATTGCTCTTAAAGGTGAAACCACGTTTCTTCAGGTCTTCTTTCAGAATGGCATAGTTCTCAATAATGCCGTTGTGAATCAAAGCCAGATTTTCGGATTGAGAATAATGCGGGTGTGCATTCACATCGTTTGGTTCACCGTGAGTAGCCCAGCGGGTATGACCTATGCCTATTGTTCCGGATACGTCCTTTGATTTTACATAGTTTTCGAGATCGGAAACCTTTCCTTTGGTTTTATAGACAACCAACTCATTTTTATCTGTTATCAGAGCAACACCGGCACTATCATAACCACGATATTCCAAACGTTGCAATCCTTTTATTAAAATGGGATAAGCTTGCTGATTCCCAATATAACCGACGATTCCACACATAATCTATTTAAATATTAAATTAGTTGACAAAAAAAGAAGGATTTCTACTGAATTTAAAACGCAAAAAGTTATCATTATGTTTATTCAACAGATAAATTTTATTTATATTCACTCCAACTTTTTATTTGAATATCATGGATACTTATTTTACAAAATGCTTGTATAAAGGCACTTGCCAAACGAGCATTCGTGATTAAAGGGATATTATAATCAATTGCCCCGCGTCGTATTTTATATCCATTGGTCAATTCGCGTTTGGTCAGATTCTTTGGAATATTGATAACCAAATCAAATTCCTTGTTATGAATCATATCCATGGCCTTCAACTCACCTTCTTCATCAGGCCATGATACCGATATGGCATCAACACCATTACTTTGCAGGAAAGTGCAGGTACCTCCGGTAGCATAAATCTTAAATCCCTTTTGTTGCAGTAGCAGACATGGCTCCAGCAATTGTACCTTGGATTTTGCAGGTCCGGAAGATATAAAAATATTTTTCTCGGGAATGCGATATCCAACAGAGAGCATTGCAGTTAGCAAAGCATCGTTAAAATCGGATCCTATGCATCCTACTTCGCCGGTTGAAGCCATATCAACACCTAAAACAGGGTCGGCTTTCTGCAAACGGGTAAAGGAAAATTGAGAAGCCTTAATGCCCACATAGTCCAGATCAAATTCGGACTTCATCGGCTTGGCGACATCCTTGCCCAACATCACCTGCGTAGCCATTTCAATCAGGTTCAGCTTAAGTACCTTCGATACAAAGGGGAAACTTCTTGATGCACGCAAGTTACATTCAATTACTTTAATTTCATTATCCTTGGCAAGATATTGTATATTGAAAGGACCGGAAATATTCAAAGCCTTGGCAATATCACGGGAAACGCGTTTGATGCGTCTGACCGTTTCAATATAGAGTTTTTGCGGAGGAAACTGAATGGTGGCATCACCGGAGTGTACACCGGCAAATTCCACGTGTTCAGAAATGGAATAGATGATGATTTCACCATCTTTAGCCACTGCGTCCACTTCTATTTCCTTGGCATTTTCAATAAACTCACTAATAACCACAGGATGTTTGGAGGAAACCTCTGTAGCCAGTTTCAGGAACTGTTCCAGCTCTTCTGAATTGGAGCAAACATTCATGGCTGCACCGGAAAGCACGTAGGAAGGTCTTACCAGAACGGGGAAACCGACTTTATCAACAAACTCATTCACATCGCTTAAGGTGGTCAATTCCCTCCAGGCTGGCTGGTCAATACTCAGACGATCGAGCATGGAAGAAAATTTATGACGGTCTTCTGCATTATCAATCGACTTGGCGGAAGTACCCATGATGTGGACACCAGCTTTAGCCAAAGGAACAGATAAATTGTTCGGAATTTGTCCACCCACAGAAACGATTACGCCCATCGGGTTTTCCAGCTCAATGATATCCATGACCCTTTCGTAGCTCAACTCATCAAAATAAAGACGATCACACATATCGTAATCGGTCGAAACTGTTTCCGGGTTGTAATTGATCATAACCGAACGAAGTCCTTCTTTTCGAATGGTATTCAGCGCATTAACACTACACCAGTCAAACTCGACGCTGCTACCGATGCGGTAGGCACCTGAGCCCAGTACGATAACGGACTGTTTGTCGCCCAGATAATGAACATCATTTGCCGTTCCGTTATAGGTCAGATACAAATAATTGGTTTGTGCAGGAAATTCTCCGGCCAACGTATCGATTTGTTTTACAACAGGAACAACACCCTGTTCTTTACGAAACGCTCTCAAACGCAAGGCGATATCTTCGAATTCTTCTTTTTTAACCATCAAACGGGCAATCTGATAATCAGAAAATCCGTTCTTTTTCAGGTCTCTCAGAAAATCCAACGGAAGTTTTTCCGGAGTCTTAAAACCCTTAATATCTTTTGCAAGTTCCATAATGTGCTGGAGCTTCTGTAGGAACCACTTATCGATTTTTGTCAGCTCATGGATGCGATCAATGCCGTAACCTTTACTGAAAGCCTGTGACAAGAAGAAAACACGGCGATCTGTAGGATCTGATAAATCTTTATCCAGATCTTCTGTTTCAAGCTCTTTATTACCGACAAAACCATGCATGCCTTGTTGAATCATGCGCAGACCTTTCTGGAAAGCTTCTTCAAATGTGCGACCTATAGCCATTACCTCTCCGACACTCTTCATGGAAGAACCGATTTCACGGTCTACCCCATGAAACTTAGCCAAATCCCAACGGGGTATCTTAACCACCACATAATCAAGTGCCGGTTCAAAGAAAGCGGTCGTGGTTTTGGTGACCGAGTTTTTAAGTTCGTGCAGACCAAAACCCAGAGAAAGTTTGGCAGCCACAAAAGCCAACGGATAACCGGTTGCTTTAGAAGCCAAAGCAGATGAACGGCTCAGACGGGCATTCACTTCAATCACGCGGTAATCTTCCGATTCGGGATCGAAGGCATATTGTACGTTACATTCTCCGACGATACCGATGTGACGTACAATGCGTACGGCAATTTCGCGGAGTTTGTGATATTCACTGTTTGTAAGAGTCTGCGAAGGTGCAACTACGATACTTTCTCCCGTGTGGATACCAAGCGGGTCGAAATTTTCCATGTTGCAAACCGTGATGCAATTGTCATAACAGTCACGCACCACTTCGTATTCGATTTCCTTCCAACCTTTGAGCGATTTTTCAATCAACAGTTGTGAAGAATAGTTGAATGCCTTTTCAGCCAAAGACTGCAGTTCTTCTGCGTTGTTGCAGAATCCACTACCCAGTCCGCCCAGGGCATAAGCTGCACGGACAATGATGGGAAAGCCCAGCATTTCGGCAGCATTTTGTGCATCTGTAATATTTTCTACAGCAACACTCTTGATGGTTTTGACATCAATCTCATCCAAACGATTTACGAAAAGTTCGCGGTCTTCGGTGTTGATGATGGATTGTACCGGAGTACCAAGTACACGCAGGTTGTATTTTTCAATAATACCGGCCTCGTACAGTTTTACACCGCAATTTAGAGCCGTTTGTCCTCCGAAAGAGAGCAACAAACCGTCGGGATTTTCTTTTTTAATAACTTGTTCAACAAAGAATGGGGTAACGGGCAAAAAATAGATTTGATCGGCCACACCTTCTGACGTTTGCACAGTAGCAATATTGGGGTTGATCAAAACCGTATAAATGCCTTCTTCTTTGAGGGCTTTTAAGGCTTGAGAACCAGAATAGTCAAACTCTCCGGCTTCTCCGATTTTTAAAGCTCCGGATCCGAGCAACAGAACTTTTTTGATGGTCTTATCTGACATGGAATGTATGTAAGAAAAAAATGAAATAATCAGCAACCTGGATTTCCATATTCACGAGCCCGGCTGTAACGGCTCGCTTTGGCTGGGGTCTTTATTTTTTGATCAAATTCAAAAAATCATCGAACAAAAATTCCGTATCAGTTGGCCCACTGGAGGCTTCGGGATGGAATTGTGCGGAGAAAACCGGTTTGGTCTTGTGGCGGATACCTTCGTTGGTACCATCGTTTAAATTGATGAACAAAGGTTCCCAATCTGCACCAAGACTCTTGTTGTCCACCGCATAACCATGGTTTTGCGAGGTGATGAAACAACGATTGGTGCCTGCCATAATCACAGGTTGATTGTGACTGCGGTGACCGTATTTAAGTTTGAACGTTTTAGCTCCACCGGCCATACTGAGCAATTGATTGCCCATGCAAATTCCAAAAATGGGCTTGTCTTCTTTCAAGGCCTGCCGAATGTATTCAACCGTTACACCACAAAATTCGGGATTGCCCGGGCCATTCGAAATGAACAGAGCATCGTATTCCAATTGACTGAAATCATAATCCCAGGGCACCCGATAGATGGTTACATCTCTTTTTAGCAAGCAGCGTAAAATATTGTGTTTTACTCCGCAGTCTACCAAAACGATGCGCTTGGAACCATTTCCATATTTAATAACTTCCTTACAGCTTACTTCTGCCACCCAGTTTACATTGTCTGAATCTAAAAAAGGGACTTCTTCCTGATCAGGAAATACAAATTTTCCTTTCATGGAACCGGCTTCACGAAGCAGTTTTGTCAATTCACGGGTATCAACGTCATACATACCGGGAATTTTCTGCTCTATTAACCAGTCACTCAAGCTACGCTGAGCATTCCAATGGCTGAATTCAAACGAATAATCGGAAATAATCAGCCCCTTGACGTGAATTATTTCCGATTCATAAAATACTGATAAATTGTTTTCGACTTTGTCGGCAGGAACGCCGTAATTTCCAATGAGGGGATAAGTGACCGTTAGAATCTGTCCCGCATAGGAAGGATCAGTCAAACTTTCCGGATACCCGACCATGGCCGTCGAGAAGACCACCTCACCGGCAGTCGGACTCTCATATCCGAAAGACTTGCCCTGAAAGACGGTACCATTCTCCAGCACCAGTTGAATAGGCTTCGATTTGTTCATTCGCTAATAAATCTTTTTATTCTGAATAGTTTATTTTCAGGTTGCAAAAATACAAAAAAAAGCATCATTTCTGATGCCTTTTTTAAAATATTAATGGATTATTTACCAATTTTCCCTTTCCAATATTCACCGCACGCAATTTGTTTCAAGAGGGAGTGCAGTACAAGGCACAGGCTACAAGACATACCGGAGCGTACTTTTCGTACGTGAGGATTGCCTTTCTCACCACCGATCATCACCCCACGCAATTTGTTTAAATAGGGAGTGCAGTACAAGGCACAGGCGACAAGGCATACCGGAGCGTACTTTTCGTACGTGAGGATTGCCTTGCCGCCTGTAACGCAGTAATGTGCTTCCTATTGAGACAAATTAAAGAGGGTATTCGTCGAAGGCGTACAGGACACTGCTAAGATAGCGCTCCCCCGTATCCGGCAACAACACCACAATCGTCTTCCCTGCATTCTCAGGCCTCTTGGCCAATTGCGCAGCAGCAAAAACAGCAGCACCGGAAGAAATTCCAACGAGCAAACCTTCTTTCTGAGCCAGTTCACGTCCGGTCAAAATGGCTGAATCACTTGGAACACGAATAATTTCATCAACAACAGCAGGATTGTATGTTTTTGGGATAAAACCTGCACCAATACCTTGAATTTTATGCGGTCCGGCTACACCTTCTGAAAGTACAGGAGATTCGTTTGGTTCAACACCAACTATTCTCACATTGGGATTGTGTCTTTTCAACGCTGCACCTACACCACTTATCGTTCCACCTGTACCTACTCCGGCTACAAAAATATCCACTTTTCCGTCGGTGTCTCTCCAGATTTCTTCACCGGTCGTTTTTTCATGAATAGCGGGATTGGCCGGATTTTCAAATTGTTGCAAAATAACAGATCCAGGTGTTTCATCGCTTAATTCCTGCGCTTTGGCAATAGCTGCCTTCATGCCTCCTGCGCCTGGCGTGAGTACCAATTGAGCGCCATAGGCTTTCAACAGATTCCTACGTTCCAGACTCATGGTTTCAGGCATGGTCAGTATCAGTTTATAACCTTTGATGGCAGAAACGAATGCTAGTCCGACTCCGGTATTTCCACTGGTCGGTTCAATAATGGTAGCACCTGGTTTCAACACACCACTTGCTTCGGCATCATTGATCATAGCCAATGCAATACGATCCTTAACACTTCCGGCAGGATTGAAGTATTCCAGCTTGGCAATGACAAGAGCAGACAATTCTTTTTCTGCGCTATAATTAGTGAGCTCCAACAATGGAGTGTTTCCGACAAGGTCGGTCAACTGTTTTGCGATTTTTGACATAATCTTATAGTTTAATTGGTATATATTCGTTTCATTGACGATACAAAGATATCATCCCGAATGATATACCCAAATACCATCTGTATGGTATATTTTAGGCATCTTCTGTTTTATGTTGCACAAATATAGTGTAACTTTGTCCATCATTAAACACATCGCCTACAGATTATGCTCTCGATGAAAACCAAATACGTCTTGCGGGCCCTGTCCAGGCTTTCCAAAGAGGCAGCTGTTTTTTCTGTAAAGATATTGTATCTTGCAAAACGCATACCGTATTTTCAGAAATTCGCGATTTCACCATTATGAAATTGAAAGAAACCACATTAAATAATCTCTAAAAAAGAAGATAAATGAATTATCAACATACCCCATTTGCCAAACCGGATGCTTACAATGCTTTGCAAATACCCATTTATCAATCCGCTGCATTCGAATTTGACACGGCAGAAGAAATGGAGGCTGCATTCACCGGCAAATCCTCCGACCACTGTTACTCGCGCATCACCAATCCCACCGTGCAATTTTTCGAAGAAAGGGTACGTTCCGTCACAGGAGCAAGTAGTGTTACTGCATTAAATTCGGGCATGGCCGCCATCAGCAATGCCATTATCACCTTGGCGCATGCAGGGTCCAACATCGTGACTTCTCCCCATCTTTTTGGCAATACCTACTCCTTTTTTAAATCAACTTTGGCCGATTTTGGCGTTGAGACCCGTTTTTGCGACCTGACCAACCTCGAAGAGGTAAAATCCAATATCGACGAAAATACCTGCGCCATTTTCCTGGAAGTCATCACAAACCCTCAAATGGAGGTAGTTGACCTGAAAGCATTATCCGAAATTGCTGTAAAGGCAGGTGTACCACTGGTGGCAGATACGACCATCGTACCCTTCTGCGCCTGGAAAGCCAAAGATTTCGGTATTCACATCGAATTGGTATCCAGCACTAAATACATATCAGGCGGTGCAACGAGTATTGGCGGACTGATCATCGATTATTGCAACTTCGACTGGAGCAAATCCTTCAAGCTGAAAGATCTGGCTAAACAAGTTGGCCCGAACGCTTTCACCTTCAAACTTCGCAAGGAAATTCACCGAAATCTGGGCGCCTACATGACCCCTCAAGTGGCCTATCTGCAAACCTTGGGTATGGAAACTTTGAGTCTTCGTTTTGAAAAGGCTGCCGGTACCTGCCTGCAGTTGGCTGAAAAGCTTCAAAAGGTAGATGGAATCGTATCTCTAAATTATACTGGTTTAAAAAACAACGCTTTTAAGGAACTGAGCGACCGTCAATTCGGGCCACTTCCAGGAGCCATGCTCACCATTGACCTGGAAAGCCGCGAACGTTGCTTCGTTTTCATGAACAACCTGAAACTGATCAAACGTGCCACCAATTTATTTGACAACAAATCTTTGGCAATTCATCCTGCAAGTACTATCTTCGGAACGTTCCCGGAAGAAGTCCGCCAAAGTATGAATGTGCGTCAGGAAACCATCCGACTATCCATTGGCCTCGAAGACCTTGACAGCATACTAAACGATATTACAACCAGCTTAGCCTTATCAAAATGAGACAAGTCATTCTAGCAGACAGACAGGATATTTCGAAAGCAGGTTTACTCTACTTCCTCAACCTATCGAAAGAAGCCAGTGAGGTCGTTGAAGCAGACAATAAAAAGGAACTATTGAAACAACTTCTGGAAAATCCTGAAGCGTTGGTTATACTTGACTATACACTTTTTGACTTCACGGGACCTGAAGATTTAATCATTCTGAATCAACGATTCAAATCTGCTCATTGGATACTTTTCTCTGAAGAACTGAGTGATGATTTTCTACGAAGGCTCGTACTTAACAGCTATTCATTCAGCGTTATTTTCAAAGATTGCAGCAAGGAAGAAATTTCTTCGGCCATGGATTATGCCTTTAAAAATGATAGATTCATCTGCAACCGGGCAAGCAATCAGCTACTCGGCAAACGGAACATTACCGATATTCATGACAACATATTGACGGTCACTGAAAAAGAAATCCTTTACCTGTTGGCTCTTGGTAAAACTACAAAGGAAATTGCCTCCGAGCGCTTCTCCAGCATTCATACCATCACAACACACCGTAAAAATATTTTCAGGAAACTGGAAGTAAATACCGTTTACGAAGCTACAAAATATGCGTTGAGGGCAGGGATTATTGATTCGGCGGAGTATTATATTTGATATCGGGAAGCTTTCTGTATCATTTCAGTTCATTCAGATCTGTTTCCGATCCTACTCCACACACTCCATTAAAAATCTATACAACTCCACATTAACAGCAAAAATCTCAGCAATTTCCTGCCTTAACCGATCCGAAAAAAACAGATCATCGATGGGTCTCGTTCTGCTCACATAAAAATTTCGTTTCTGTATCCAGGGTTGAAATCTTTTCGGAAGATCGTTGGAAAATTTTTTCTTGTAATCTTCCCCGTACAAAGCACACCCATCCTTTTCAAAGCGATCCAGAATTTCACCGAAAGCCTCGGAATCAATGGAAATCAGTTGTCTGAATCGAGCCATAAAAGCCGGGGTAGCTGCCCAAAATCCCATTCCAATCTGATATTCCTCCGGCGTAAAATACAGGAAGAATTCAGGAACATTCCCAAAAATCTTCTTCGGCCGCTTGAAAGACAACCAGGCATCTGTTCGATATGGGGTTTTATCCAACGAGAAGCGCGTATCCCTGTAAATTCTGGAAACAGCCTTCCCGATAGAGGGTGACGTTTCTATCCGGGCATCGATGTTCTTTAAAACGGGATCCAGCTCCACTACCAATTGCTTCAAAGGCTTCATCAGATAGTCTTCGTAAATCGGGCGGTTTTCATCAAACCAATCCTTATAATTATTTTCCTTCAATTCATTTAAAAAGGAAATGGTGGTTGGGGTAAAAGGAAAACGTGACATGCTACAGTTTTATGAATTTTCCATTGTTTCCTGGCTCAAAACGTCCTTGGCCTGCTATTTCAAAATGAGATTTGGCTATTCCAAAATCAACCAGATTAAACTTACCATCATCCTCTACGGAAGCCTTCAGAACACCGTCCCTAAATTCAAACAAGACAGGTTGATGATTGACGGCAGAAGGTGCTTTTTGTACAGCCTTAAGCCCCTCGAGAAGCCAACGAGGGGTTTTCACATCAGAAACCAGCATTTTTTCTATCGGTTTGGATTTACCGGCAACCATTTGGTGAACCATTTTTTCCTTGAAGGAAAGTTTCTCCGTATATCCTATTGGAATGACACAAACCAGTTCTTCTGAATCAGTTAACTCTACAATGTCGCTTTTTCGGTCAAAAGAGCCGCCTACCCAACAGGCTTCCAGATCCATCTTTATTGCTTCGAGCACTAAAAGTTCCCCGTAATAACCTACTTTTTCCTTCAGATTTGCATCCTCTTTTTTTCCTGCCATTACCAGCAAACTCCTGACACCTTTAAAAAGTCCGTAACTTTTCCTCAAGCCATCAAAAGCCGCACTACCATCCTCTACAAAGCGAATGGACAGGTTTGACTCTTTATTATATGCATCAATGAAACTTTGTAAAACAGCCAACTTGTCTACCTCTATAGGTGTGGGAAGATAAAGTCGGCGCGATCTGCGATTGTCTATTGCTTCAAGATTTGTCATAATGTTGTTTTTTACAAAGATAACAGCTTATTTAAAAGAACGGTTGTCGGGAACTTTTCTTTAAGCCCCGGAAATGGAATTTCAGCTTTAATAAGTATATTTATACCCTAAAACTTTACAAACATGGAATATTCAGAAGGAATTATCTGGTCAGATGCTTTTTCAATAGGTAATGATCAAATTGACAAAGACCATCAGCAAATCATTGAGATATTAAATAAGTTGATCGAGCTGGATCAGAAAAAGATCAATCATAAGAAATTTGCTGAAATTCTGTGGATGATGAATGAGTACAGCATCCATCATTTTAAAAAGGAAGAAGACTACATGCTGAAGCTTAATTATCCTAAAATCAAAGAACATAAAGTTCAGCACGCACATTACATAAATGAAGTTTCCAAATATAGCAACGAATTCTCAAATTCCAATCCTCCCGACATAAATGAAATCATCGGTTTTCTTGAAACATGGTGGCTAAATCACATACAAATTACGGATGCGGAATACGAAAACTTCAAAGTCAAGAATGGGCTTGAAGCGATTTATTAGTTTATATAAAAAAGCTTGCCACGAAGGACAAGCTTTTTTATATAAACTAATTATTAACAAAGTCTTACACTTTGTAAACTACTGCATTAATATTCATTCCTGCACCAACAGATGCAAAGACCAGATTATCACCGGGTTTAATTTCGTGACCATCCAGATTATCTTTTAAAATGAGGTCAAGCAAAGTTGGAATGGTGGCAACCGATGAATTTCCAAGGGAATGGATAGTCATTGGCATCACGAATTCAGGTACTTCGGTGATATTGTAAAGAGCGTAAAGCCTTTTGAGAATGGCATCGTCCATTTTTCCATTGGCTTGATGAATAAGCACTTTCTTTATATCTACAAGCGAAATATTACTTTTCTCCAGACAAGCCTTTATAGCCAAAGGCACCGTTTCCAAGGCATATTGATAGAGTCTTCGCCCATTCATTTTTATAAACAGATCATTCTTCTTTTCATAGTTCGGGTTGTAGGAAGGCCCCATAACCAACATTTTTGAATGTAAAAAAGTATCCGTTCGTGTTTTATGTGCAAGAATACCGATTGGTGTATCACTTTCTTTAGCTTCCAGAATGGTAGCCCCTGCTCCATCTGCATAGATCATGCAATCCCTGTCGTGAGGGTCACTCACTCTGGATAAAGTCTCAGCACCTATGACCAAAACCTTTTTAGCATCACCCGACTTGATGTAATAATCTGCCTGAATAACGGCCTGCAACCAACCCGGGCATCCAAAAAGAATATCGTAGCAAACGGTATCCGGATTTTTGATTTCCAGCTTATACTTCACTCTTGCAGCCAGACAGGGTACACTATCAGGAGTCCTGTTGTTTGGCTTTACATCCCCAAAATTGTGTGCAAAAATAATATAGTCCAATGTTTCCTTGTCTATTCCTGCCGATTTAATAGCCTCTACAGCAGCATTATAAGCAATATCGGATGTTGTCATATCATCCGAAACATATTTTCTTTCAACTATGGTAGTGATTTCCTGAAATTTACTGACTATTTCCTCATTGGACTTAACGATCTTCGAACCATTTGATTCGAAAAACTCATTTTTTAGAAAATCCTCATTTTTCTTTTGGATAGATGGAATATAGCTTCCGGTTCCGGTAATTACACTGTAAATCATTTTCATTATTAATTTGATATTTTTAGCAAAAGAACGAGTCCAGCCACATTTGCGCAAATCAAAGGGGCTTCAATTCGGAGAAAGGGAGAAAATAGTGGTATTTGGGATAAAAATCGGTATTATGGGGTGAATCTATTCATATATAAAATCATTAATCAGCAAATAAAGCCTTCGATTAATTAAGATCAGCTAAAAAATTAGACTATGTTAAAAGTACAGTTAACTTTGCAATCTAAAAAAATTAATAAAAAAATGGATCCGAAAATAAAAAAATTAGCCTTTGCCATTCAACAGGCAGAAGAAACGGAATATCTCATTTATACACGTTTGTCAGAACTATGTAAAGATAAAAAAAATGCAGAAATCTTATTTAAAATTGGACTCGAGGAAAAGATTCATGCCAGATTCTGGCAGAATATAACAGGCGAAGAAGTTAAGCCAGACATGGGACGAGTCTTTCGCACCGTATGGCTGGCACGTCTGCTTGGTCTGTCCTTTGTCCTGAAATTAATGGAAAAACGCGAAGGTTCCGGTTCAAAATTATACGATCAATTGGCAGAAACGTTTCCCGAAGTCAAAAAGTTCTCAGAAGAAGAGCACATACATGAAAAGGAATTACTTGTTATGCTCGACGAAGAAGCCCTGCAATTTATCGGTTCCATCGTGCTTGGTCTGGACGATGCACTGGTAGAATTGACCGGTGCTTTGGCAGGCTTTACGTTGGCCTTAAGCGACAACAAAATCATTTCATTGGTAGGTTTGGTTACCGGCATTTCAGCAGCAATGTCCATGGCTGCTTCCGATTATCTTTCGTCAAAAGCCGAAGGTCATAAACAGGCTGGAAAGTCAGCTGCTTATACAGGCATAGCCTATATTATAACCGTTGTCGCATTAATTTTACCTTTCCTCCTACTCACCAGTAAGTTCCTGGCTCTGGGTATCACACTTGCAACAGCTGTACTGATCATTTTACTTTTCAACTATTACATTTCAATAGCCAAAGACCTGAATTTCAAAGCGCGCTTTTTCGAAATGACATTTATTAGTTTGGGAGTGGCAACCTTCTCGTTCTTTGTGGGCTATCTGTTAAAACGTATTTTGGGAGTGGATATGTAAGGATTCAGGAAAGTTTATCCCAACTGAGTGCCTTTATTTCATTGAAAATAATCCAGATTAAAAGGAGTGACAAAAGTAATAAGGAAATAACCGCCCAAATATAACCTGAAATCACCCAATGGATAACTCCCACAACACCTAATAAGATCATAAGCAACATTGATTTCAGAAAAGTTCCGCCATTGGCTGAGCCATCCAAAATACTGCTAAAGGGCAGTTTCCGGACGGTTAGGTAAGCATTTACCGCACCTATTAGCAACACATTAATCACCCCAAGAAGCATATTCGGGAGAATACCGGGTCCTGATAAAACCAATCCAACAACAAGCAGTATCAAGGCTATCGGAAAATAGATAGACACCATGACTGATTTCACCGCTCCGCAGATCACCTTTCCGGGTGATTCAACCGGAGCACTGTAAAATATCCAGGAAGCCTTATATTTTTCAGAATAAGGCAAATTAGTCAAGGCTGCAGTTAGTAAAAGACTACTGAGGTAAACAAAGGCCAACATCATGATTAACATACCATTAACTGACCCACTGGCTATACTTCCGCTCCAGGGTGCTTTAAAAATAAACATGATGCCTATCACCAGAATCATTCCAAACGATGGGTAAACCTTCATTTTAAAATCCCGGCTTCTACCCATCATTCTCCAGCTAAAGAGAAAGCCCATATATTCACTTCCTGTTTTTGTAAAGAGTGCTGCCAGTTTTTCGGGACGGAAAAAAGATGTTTTTTTACGGGTTTTAACTGCAGCCTTACTTTGCTCCTCTGTACGGGCAGTAATCAAGGAAAGTTTCCGGTTAAACGAAGGAGCAAAAAAACGGATTACCACCCAGATAGAAACGATCGGAACCAAAATTGCCAGTATCAAACTGACCAAACCACTTCCGCTAAAATCCATCTTAGCCAAAGCTTGACAACCATCTGCAAACCAATATGGGGGATAATACTGTATATACGATAGATCTTTCAGACTGGTATGAGCGATTGCACTATTTTCCCGTAGTCTGGGCAAAATCTGATATCCTGCGAAAATTAAAATAGTGAAGCCAATCTGGATATAACTGATGATGGTTTGAAATTTGGACGGAGTTGTTATTTTCAGAATCAAAATATAAACAGCATTGATCAGAAAAATGCTGAACAATGAACTCATTAGCACCATCAGCATAAAAGGCAGGACAACGGAAATACCTTCCATTACTACAACTCCGATGAAACCGGGTAATGTAAGTGGAACGATGATAAGAAAGGTTCGGATAGTTATGTGTAACAGTCGGGATGCTACAAAAGTCGCATCCGTGATGGGTTTGGGCAGAATGATGAAATTATCACGCACATCAATCAAAACAGAAGTGAAATCTGTAATCAGCGTGATGCACATGATAAAGATAAACATGGTCGTGAAAAACGTCAGTTTCGTGATTAAATCAACACCAAACGAAAAACTGAACAACAAAATAAGCCCCATAAAAAAGGACCCGAACATCATACCCAATGTCGCTTTGTTTATCTCCTTTTTCTCCTGATTCCTATTTGGTCTTTTAAAGGCAGTCTGACGCCGGTTGTCCATGGTCAGTTTTGCAGTAAGAATGGCTCTGAGTTGCAATACGTCTACACCTGCTTTTTCATAGATCGATGCAGGCAACATAAAAAACCAAAGAAAAAATTTATCTACTGGATTCATACTAAATTTCTCTATGATTTATTAAATATCGAAAGCATTCATCAACCGGTCACTGGCTTCATGCATGGATTGCGAAGCGGTGAGTTGGGCAAAAATCTGTTCCAGACTGTTTTTATCCTGATTTTGTTTCAGCTCTTCAAAAGAACCGTCTGCCACGACCTTGCCTTCGTTGATCAGCACAATGCGGTCGCTCACCTTTTCCACCACATCCATCATGTGACTGCTGTAAAATATGGTTTTGCCGCTTTGAGCCAATTTACTGATCAGTTCCTTGACGATGATGACGCTGTTGGCGTCCAATCCACTGAGCGGTTCATCCAGAATAATCACTTCCGGATTGTGCATAAGTCCAGAAGTAATCAGCACTTTCTGTTTCATTCCTTTGCTGAAGCTATCCATCCGCTGATCCATGTTACCGGCCATCCCAAAAGCATCCATCATACGAGTCGTTCTTTCGGTAATCAATTCCTGAGGCATTTTATACAGGGCTCCCATTAAGGAAAGAAATTCATTGGGAGTCAACACGTCGTAAAGTTCTGCCATTTCAGGAACATAACCGATCATGGCTTTCACATCCACGGGATTTTTTCGAATATCAATGCCCTTGACCATAACCTCTCCGGTAAAATCGGAAAGAAGTCCGCAAATAATTTTTACCGTGGTGCTTTTACCGGCTCCATTCGGCCCGATATAGCCAATGACCTGACCCGGATAAATATCGATCGAAATATCTTTGAGTACGTGCTTTGAGCCATAAAATTTATTCAGATTCTGAATTCGGATAATTGGTTCCATGCGATAACGGTTAATGTTGTATAAGTTTTTAGTCGAGTCAAATTTACGCAAAATTAAACAAGGCGCAAGAAACTTCTGCTTGAAAATGATGCTATATTATAGCCACCCATTTTCCTTGTACCAGGCAACGGTTTCTTTCATCCCTTCCTTTAGATTATATTTGGCTTCAAAGCCCAGATCACGTTGAAGGGAAGATATGTCGCAGGACCAGTTACGTTGTTTCATGATCTGGTACTTATCCGGATTGATAAGCGAGGGTTTACCCCTCAGCCAGTATATAAATCCGACCAATTCAGAAACGATTCTTACGGTAAACAACGGAAGCGTAATTTTAAATACGTATTTTTTATGGAGGGCCTCTTTCACTATTTTAGTGTAAGTTTTTGAAGTATACACTTCACCATCAGCCACAAACCATACTTTATTCTGAAGAGAGGATTCCATCGCTGTAAAGCAGACGTCCGTCAAATCCTGAATGTATATGAAATTCAGTAGCTGTGGCTTAAATCCGACAGCCACATCCAGACCTGCATGAATCAGTTTAACCATCGTAAAATAGTCTTTTTCCCTTGGGCCATACACTCCGGTTGGCCGAAGGATGATGTAGGGAAAAGCGGTCTGAGATTGGAGATATCGTTCAGCCTGAATCTTGCTTCTTCCATAGGCGGTGTTGGGCCTGGGTGGATCGATCAGCCGAATTTGAGTGTAATTTTTCTCATCACCCGGGCCAAAAGCACCGAGACTACTCATATACACAAACTTTTCAGGTGTGTTTCCGCTTTTCTTAAGGGCATCAATCAGATGTAGGGTGTAAACGCAATTGATACGGTCAAAATCGGAAATATCGACACACTTTGAAATTCCTGCGTTGTGAATGACATAATCCCATTTGCCATTTTGAGCAACATGTCCTTCAATTTGTTTTTTCAGACCGACAGCATCGGCATAGTTCAAATCAATAAAATGAATGGCAGGATCGGTTAAAAACTCCCGACTGCTGGTCTTGCGGACTCCTGCCCAAACTTCAAAGCCCTTTTTCAAAGCTTCATCCACATAGAAACTTCCAATAAAACCGCTTGCTCCTGTAATCAGTATTTTTTTCATGAACTGTTTGTTCTTATTTCAGGAACAAATATAAAAAGAATTGCCGAATTAGGTTGAGCGGGCAGAATCCGTATCGCATCGCAGCAACACGTTCAAACAGAACTTTAAATTATTGAAGCAAATCACTCAGCTTCACCCAAAAAAACCTTGGACGATAGATGGACGCATCGGTGAATAAATCAGGTACATTCATTGCATTCACGCAATAACTGATCAAAACCTCCCCATTCTTGATAAATTGTGGGTGAGCCATCGCATTGTAGCTAAACACCGTCGGATTCTTCACAGGTTCCGGAGTCGTATAGATCTTCTTTTTGTTGTACCATGGCCCTGTAGGAGAATCAGCTACAAAGGAGTAAATGTCGTTTGCGCCAATACCCTTCTCCTGGGTAATCAAAAAATAATGTTTGTCGTGAAAAAACACCGAGAATTGTTCCGATACGCTTACGTCCACTCCCTTTAAAGCGATAGCCTTACCGGCATCCGTCAGCCATTTTCCGGCTGCGTAAAATTCATAGTTTGCCAGCTTATCGTTCAGGACTTTGGCTCTGGCAACATAAAGCTTTGAAAGTTGACCAACCGCATCCGTTTTCACTCCGTAGAAATACATATAGTCCTTTACAGGTAAGAAACCAAAGCCATAATGTATATTACCCAGATCCTTGGCTGAGAGCGTAACCTTGTCGATCAGCTTGAAGTCTGGCAACGAAAGGCGGCAATAAGATGCCGAATGCCAGTAAAAATCCCAGGTTCCCGTACCGGTAAAGACGATGTCTGAAAGCACCAAATGGAGTATGTTGTTTTTTACAAAACCGTGTTCAGGCCACAAGACAACTCTATGCCCATCTATGGAATCCGTTGACAACAACGGCGCAGGATGTTCTGCCGTACCTCCATGATACGTAGTGGAAACGCCATCCTTGTATTTCAAAAATATATTACCAAAAACCAGTGGTGCATCTGTTTTGCGTGTATTTTGCCAGACTTCTCCCAAAAAAGAATCACCCCATAAAAAAAGAGATTCCTTATTTCCAAGATCAATGGAAATGCAACCATCTCCTCCTGACAACCTGTCTGCCTGAGGAACCATCAGCTTATCGGTCATTGCTGGATCCAGGCGCACCTGTATCGGATTATTTTTCTGAATGCCGTAGCATAATGTGGAAGAAGTCATAAAAAGTGAAGCTAAAACCACTGAACATAAATATGGAATCTGATGTAGTTTCATGTTGGTATGAATTAAGTTAAAAGCAATCTGAATCTTTATCTGATAAATAAATCAATTCTTGAAAGTAAGTCGCATTTGTAGTTGTCCAATAATTTCCAGTCAGCGTGTAACAAAATGAGACTTTTACGTTTAATCTTGGGTAAATCAATATACATCAACGATGCATTCCAATCTGTTAGAGCGGCGCCACAACCCACAACGATATTAATTTCAACACTTTTATCGGGTTGAATCTGAAGGAGCTTTTCCACATAAAACCAATCTTGCAAGGACTCCTCTTTTTGCAGATCCATATCCTCTACTGATTTCATGGCGGCATCTGCAAAAAACCAACGCACCGTTTTGCCTTTTTTAGAGAGTTCTTTGTGCAAAATATCAACAATCCAATTCCAGTTTACACCTGCATAACCATCAATTAAAACAGTCTTTTTGTCCACTATCCAAGTGACTATGGCTTCGCAATCCACCTCTATTTGCGTAGAAGCAGGCACATCATTCATTTGGATGTTCATTGCGGCACCTATGATTGGAGCCTCATTCCACCATTCACAGGTTCTGATTTTCAGATTTTCAACCCCTTTTATCGCCAGTTTCTGTTCCAGTTTGTTTAAAAAGAGCGGTGCTGCTTTGGATATACTTCCACCAAGAACAAAAGTGTCCGGTTTAAATTCTATGATCCATGGAAAAATGAATTGTGCCAGATTTTCTGAAAACTCTTCAAAAACAGCCAATGCTTGCGGATCATTTTGCTTGGCCAAATCGGCTACTTCTTTTGCACCCTTGATCTCTTGGCCTGTATTTTTCTTCCACGTATTGACAAACCAGCGTGTCGAGAAATAGTCGTCTGCTATACTATCTTTGAAAGGTATATGGTAAAGGAATCCATCCTTAGGTACACCCCCTCCTTCTATATTCTGAATAGTTCCATCGACAAGAAATGTGCTCCCAAAACCGGTACCAAGTGTCACTACTATGGTTCGTTTACTCTGACGGGCGGCACCCGAAAAGTATTCACCCAAGGCAAAACAACCGGCATCGTTTGCGGTGCTTACCGGCAGATCCTTTTTTCCCAAAACATCTCTGACAAGTTGCTTGAGATTGACTCCAAACAAAGCGTCAAATTTCTGAACCCCGGCTATTTTGGAAATACCACGTTCGTAATCAAAGGGACCCGGCATAGCAATGCCTACCCCATCATAGGGACAATTATCAGATGCTGAAATGGACTGACCGAACAAGGAACGCAAGGATTCTACAAAATCATGAATACTGCCTCTCGAATCAATCTTACATTCAACCAGGGTTTTCTCAAGCATTTTTCCTGTCGTTTTATCAACGTATGCACAAGAAATATGCGAACCTCCTACATCTACACCTAAAATATACGATTTTTCCATTTTTATAGTTATGCTTTATGCCTCACATAGGCTTTGATGGTTGCACACTCTTTCCCTTCACTTTCACCGGAGGGACGAATGGTATAGGTTCCGACAGCTGCCGGTATAATAAATGTTTCTGCATAGTGCACCACAAAAGGTTCAAACGCATGAACAGGACTTTCTACCAAAACTTCACTTCCTTCAACCAGGTTTAACACATTGACACTATCGCCTGTTTGGTGTGTCACTTTTTGGGTAAACCAATGCCTGCGGGTTTCAATAAATTCGTTTTTATGCAACCCGGTACGTTCTTCGCGCCAACCGTCACCTTCAGAAACCACTTCTACCTGATTGACCAGATTTTCCAGACAATAAGCCGTATCACGGTTCCATTGAATCACGTTCCGGCCATGATCAATGTTGATGGGTCTTGGTTTTCCATCCATCCCCATTCGGCCCCAATCGTAAAGCTTAAAAGTGAAAATATAGGGTGTAGCACTGATTTCCAGGACCATTCCATTGGATCCTGAGCAGTGAATTGTACCATTGGGTATCAGGAAATGATCGTGTTTTTTAGCTGGAAACTTATTGACATATTTCTCTGCGTCAAATTCACAGCCTGTTTGTTGAGCTTCTTTCAGGTCTGCTATCATTTGTTCTTTGTCACAACCGGTTTTAAGGCCTAAATAGACGGTAGCATCCGGTTTGGTATCCAACATGTAATAACTTTCGTCCTGGGTGTAACTCATTCCGAAAGTTTCGCGAATGTATTGTGTTATCGGATGTACCTGCAAACTCAGATTGCCACCATCCATCGTATCCAGGAAGTCGAACCGAATGGGAAATTCCTTTCCGAATCGGGATTCTACGGGTTCACCCAATAATTCTTTGCTTTTATAAAAAACCAAATTGATGGCCGGGATTTCAAACAACGTGTCTTCCACTTTCAACAACAGGCTGTTTTCTTCGGGTACCCCATCAAAAGACCAGGCAAAATTGGATTGCGACTGATCCAATCCACAGACTTCTTTCATCCATTGTCCACCCCAGGGACCGGGGTCAAAATAAGGAACCATTCTGAATGGAGACTTTGACAGAGCAGTCAATCCATCCAACAAGGTTCTGCCTGCAATCATTTTTGGCTCGTCTTTTTTATTCGTGTCTAACCAATAATCGGCTTTGTCAAACAATTTCTGTTTAAGCCGGTCACAAACCCGCCAATCCACGAAATAACCCCGCTTGTATTGAATTGCCGGAGTTTCCTCCGAATTTTTCAGACCCAGATTATTTAGTTCCTGCCTGCGCTGACGCAATTGAATTTCCCAACGCGCCATGTCTGCATAGACGAGACAATCGTATTCTTCGGCAATCAATGAAGCCGCATGACCATAAACAATGATTAAACCGGATGAATCTTTCATTTTCTGACGAAGTATTTCCACTTTTTCAGCATCCAGAAAATCCAAATAGGTAAGTCTGGACATAAAGCCAAAAATGGCATCATCTGTTACATCCGGATACGTCATTTCCCGTATCTTATCTTCGGAATAAAAAGCATCTTCTGATTGAATAAATACCTCTGCATTCAGCAGGCTGAAGCCATGTAAAAGCTCATCGTGATGCACACCCTGATAGCACTCAACAACCAATACGAATCTATTGGATGGTGAATTCCTGATTTTTGAGTTCAGTTCATCAAGGATATGATCCCATCCGGCAAACACGTTGCCATCTATCGGAAAATAGGGTGTTTTGTTGTAATTTGACATGTTATTATAAAAAGTCTCGTTCTTTATTCAAAATATGTACAAATATGCAAGAATATTAACACCGAAACATAGAACTTTGTTGCTATTAGCTTGTACTATCTTACGATTTACGACATTTTGAAAAAAAAGAGGTGGCACTCCAAATGAGCCCACCTCCAATATAAAAAATTTGCAGGAATATTAGTCCATCACAACTGAACCCAGATTATTATTCGTTCCACCATGTACTTCCACGGAAATTGTTTTGCGGAGTAAATCGGCAGAATCCACAAATTTCAGTTCGTACGTACCTGATTTCAGGCCGTTCAGCATGAAATAATTATTCCGCAAAGTGTCCGAAACTGTCATTATAGTGTCTAAACCCTGAATTGTAAATACTTTCATTGGTTCATTTTTCGGTAAAATGGTACCAAAAATAGCCGAGGTATTAGCCTCTATGAAACCACGAACAACTGGCTTAAGCGAATAACTGCCATTTCCTTTTTTAACAACAGAGCTTTCCGCATTAAAATCAATCACGACTTTATACCCACTGGTCAGATTTACATCAGACTGGATATTGATCTTCAGACCGGAAGTCTGACCACTCGGAACCTTCAAGGATACTTCTGTACCATCCTTCAGAACCAACGTATTGTTGTCACCAAGAATTAAACGAACCTGTGATACTCTTTCACCTGCATTCAGCTCAACATTTCCCAATAAAGTATCCTGACCATTCGTCAAAGCAAAAATATTAATGATGGCCGGTGTCATGGGCAACGAAACAAACTGACTGTCATTCACCATATACTGAATGCCCTGTACATCAATATATAAAGATTGATAACCCTGCAATGAAGGTGCATCTGTTAAAGAAAAACGGACTGTGGTCTTATCATCGCTGGTGCATGAACACACAAAAGCCATTAAACCGACCATGAACATCAAACTCATTAAATACCTTTTCATACTTTTATGTTTTTAGTTATAGTTCAAAGACGTCAATTAACACAGTATGTTTACCGACAGAGGTTAACTTTAACTATTGAAGATCGGGAATTAACAGTTGAATGGAAAAGAAAAAAGCAACATAGAACATCTTTTAGGGACACTCTTTGTTGCTTTTTCGTAGCGGAGTCGGGAATCGAACCCGGGTCTCAACCGTGAGAGGGTTGCGTGCTGGGCCACTACACTACACCGCCGTTGATTTTTTGATTTGTATATCACAAAAGTAAAGAAATATTCGATTATGCAGGCCAATTTTCAAGAAAAAAACGAACAAACTTATTCCATACAAACCACCGTCGCCAATCTTATAAATTCTTCAACTGCACGATATGCGCAGCAACAAAAGCGGCTGTTTCTGTGCGCAATCGAGCTTCTCCAAGCGAAACGGGTTTAAATCCGTTTTCGAGCGCCAAAGCTACTTCTTCCGGACTAAAGTCCCCTTCCGGCCCAATCAGTATCAAAACAGGTGTATCAGGCCGGCAAACGTTATTTAACAAAGGCTTCTTCCCCGGATTGCAATGACAGATGTATTTTTGACCTTCAAAAGACTGACTGACAAACTTCTTAAAATCGGTCAAATCCTGAATGGCAGGCTTGGTCGCTTTCATGGATTGCTTCATGGCAGAAACAACAATTTTCTCAACGCGTTCCAACTTGAGATTCTTTCGTTCCGAATAACGCGAATTGATGAAGGCAAAACCACCTATACCAATTTCAGTCGCTTTTTCTACAAACCATTCAATGCGGTCGAAGTTTTTGGTTGGCGCCACAGCAATGCAGGCATAACAAGGAGCCGTTTTATCGGCTATCGTTTCCAGAATCTCTACCTGACAATGTTTTGGATGAGCCTGAGTGATCCTTGCGCGATAAAAATGTCCCTTGCCATCTACAAGTTCCAACTCAGCACCTTCCCCAAGACGAAGTACCCGGACACAATGACCGGACTCCTCTTCGGGTAAATAAGAATTGAGTAAAATATCAGGAGTATAAAAAATGGCCATAATTTTGTAGTAAAAAAGATAACACCACAAAAATACAATTTTTACCGATATGACATAGCGATATGACCTAAAAAAGGCCGCCTAAAAAAGCAGCCTTGGGTCTGTATCTTGATGAACTTTGGAAGTTCGAAACATCCTAAAACAAAAGAAGGTTGTCTCACGACAACCAATCTTCCTTAACCTTAAATCTAATACCATGAAAAACACAGTACAAAGATAATGGGCATTGTGCGTCTATGCAAATATTTTGACAAGAAAAATATGTTCTTTAACACGATTTAACTTTCGGTGTAATTCGTACACTTATTAAAACAGCCGAAAAACTTGATTATTTATTTAATATACAGGAGATTAAAAAAAAATAAGAAAAAATAGATTGAAAATTTTTAAAATAAAAAAAATGTAAAAAATGTTCTTAAACATACTTTATCTCAACCAATATATGTTCTTGAGCATAAAAAACACTCATTTTCAAGTTGAAAATTCAGTCTAAAAACTTAGATTTCAATGGCTGAAAGAAGGAGAAGTTCCATATAAATACACAAACAGGCCCATGCATCCAAAGCAGCATAATGTTGTTGCCCATTGGACAGAATTTCTGCTTCCCAATTGGAGAGACGCTGGGATTTCGATATTTTCTTCTCAAAGACAATGGCATATATCTTTTGCAGACTGTTGCTCTCGATTCCAAAGACCTTCACCCAAGTCTGCAGCTCTACGAACCCTTGAGGATCGAAGCTTGCTGAACGGGCGCGAAGCATCATAAAGTCATCCTTGATGGAAAGTCCTATCTTCAGAATATCGGGATTATTGAAAAAATCGATCATCCTAGGGGTGAAACCCAGTTTGTTCAAGCGAATTAAATAGCAAGTGTCTTCCGTGGCTATTTGCAGCAAAGCCACTTTATTCTTTTTCCCCTTGGCGAAAACAGGTTTTGTTTCTGTGTCAAATCCAACTACTTTCTGTTTGTTTAAAACATCCAATGCCTGTTCAAGTTGCTCCTCGGTATCAACAACGATGAGCTTACCTCCGAAATTTGCCAATGGGAGCAAATTTATTTCTTCTTTCGTAATGGTCGGTCTGAAATCGTACATCAAAACTCCTCTCCTTGCTCTTCAAGTCCCAATGTCGGATATTTGCAGTTGTGCACAGCGCGCAAGACATTAACCAGCGACTGTCCCCAAAATTGTTCAAAATTGGTACGGCAGACATATAAGGCATCGTTCATTGTTTCATCATAGCCCAAACGAAAAACCGAAATAAAATTGAATAAATCCTGCCAGATATCGGCTATATTTTCTGAGATAAAAACAGCTACGGGTGTGTCTGTAAATTTAATATCCGAATGAAAGACTTCCAGATAGGCATCATCCGTACCAAGTAATTCAGAAATGGTCTGTGCCAAAACGGCATATTGATCTTCTGTAGCGAACTCTTCCTGAAGATCATCCGACAAAAGGTCGTTTGGAGGCAGTAAGCTGGCTTTCAAATAAAGGAGCGGCAGCAAACGAACCATCGTATCCAGAAACTGCTGTTTATCAATTGATTCCAGTTGATCCATAAAATCACAAAATGACTTTGCCACAGCAACAAACTCAATGGTATTTTTGGAATAAACCGGATTTTCCGGCTGCGAGGTTTTTGACATAAAACTGTTTTTTTCAAGTAGTTCGCAAAAGTACTAAATAACATCAACAAATAAAATAACCATTCATTAGATTAAATGCTGAAACCCTTCTCAATTTCTATATTGTTTTTGTATTTTTGTCATCTTAATAAAGTGCGAGGAAAATAAGGTATGGCAAAAACGCAGTCAAGCAAAAAGATAAATAGGAATACTCAGAGAAAACCCTCATTCATAGGCTTTTTCAAAAAGAAAGAGACGCACGTTGTCAGCGGAATTTTATTGTTGATGTTGGTCACCTATTTATTCATCATTCTGATGTCTTTTCTGTTTACGGGAGGCTCAGACCAGAGCAAGGTTAACCTTCTGTCTTTTTCAAAATTAAGTACCATTGACGGTAAAACCGATAATATCGGAGGAGCATTTGGTGCCTGGGCATCGAACATCATTATCAATAGATGGTTCGGAGTTTCATCGTTTTTCATGATTATTTTCGGTTGGATGCTGGGATTACGCTTTATTGGAGCAATCAAATCATCCATGGTCAAATATTTTTTACTGTGTGGTTTTGGAATGATCTGGAGCTCTCTGTTTTTAGGGTTCTTTTTCAAAAATTTCTACGAAGACAGTTTTATTTTTTTGGGTGGATACCATGGTTATTACCTTGGACAATGGCTGATTGACCGCATAGGATGGCCGGGAGCTTTTCTGGTTATAGTCACCTCGCTGCTCATTTTCTTAATCATTGTCAAAGCAAGCACCCTACCATTTTTACAGAAATTATTCGGTAGCAGAAATTCTGTGGAAGATGAAGACCTGTATTCAGCGGAGGAACCTGGAATGCAGGAAGGTGAATTCCCCGATGAATTTGAACAAAGCTGGACCGGTAAAAATGAAAAACCAGCCATCGCTCCAAATCACCCTACTCCATCCAACAATGATCCGGAGGAGGAAGATGAAGACGACGATGAAGAAGAGGAGGATGATGTAAATGTAGAACCAGAAGTTTTCAACAAGGTTGGCTTTGAAATCAAGGTAGGTCAGGGTGAAGAAATCAATGAAATTGAAGAACCTGAAATTTTTAGGACTCCAAATCACATCAAAGGCAATAACGAAGAAATTTACGATGCTTCTGAAATGGGAGAATACAATCCCAGACTTGATTTATCCAGCTATCAATGTCCGACTATCAACTTATTGACCAGATACGAAAGCGGGGAAACTGTAGTCAACAACGACGAGCAAAATAGCAATAAAAGACGTATTCAGGAAGTACTGGAACAATTTGGCATTAAAATCAGCTCCATCACTGCTACAGTTGGTGCCACGGTTACGCTTTACGAAATCATTCCGGAACCGGGCGTTCGTATATCCAGAATTAAGAGCCTGGAAAATGACATTGCATTGAGCCTTTCAGCCTTAGGTATTCGTATCATTGCACCAATCCCCGGAAAAGGCACCATCGGTATTGAAGTTCCAAACCGGGAACCACAAATTGTTTCCATGCACAGCGTCCTCAATTCAAAAAAGTTTATGGACACCAAATACGAATTACCGCTCGCTTTGGGTAAAACCATTACCAACGATATTTTCATGGTTGACCTTTGCAAAATGCCTCACGTTTTGGTAGCCGGAGCAACCGGACAAGGAAAGTCTGTGGGACTGAACGCCATGATCACTTCCCTTTTATACAAGAAGCATCCTTCCGAGCTGAAGTTCGTGTTGGTTGACCCAAAAATGGTCGAATTCAACATTTACGCCACCATCGAAAAGCATTTTCTTGCCAAACTACCGGACGACAGCAAGGCCATCATAACCGACTTTACGAAGGTTATTCAAACATTAAACTCTCTGACCAGAGAAATGGATGACCGATACAACCTTCTGATGATGGCCAATGTCCGCAACATCAAGGAATACAACACCAAATTTATAAGCAGACATCTTAATCCTGAAAAAGGACATAAATTTTTGCCCTACATTGTTGTGGTCATCGATGAGTTTGGTGATCTGATCATGACAGCCGGTAAGGAAATTGAAATGCCAATTGCACGTATCGCGCAAAAGGCCCGTGCTGTAGGAATCCATATGATTATCGCAACACAACGTCCCACAACAAACATCATTACAGGTACCATTAAAGCAAATTTTCCGGCCCGTGTCGCTTTCAGGGTTATTTCGGTCACTGACTCCCGCACCATTCTGGACGCCTCCGGAGCCAATCAACTGATTGGACGTGGCGACTTACTCTTCTCACAAGGAAGCGATCTGGTACGTGTTCAGTGCGCTTTTGTAGACACCCCGGAAGTCGTGAACATAACCAACTTCATCGGCAATCAGCGTGGATATCCAACGGCATTCTATTTACCCGAAGCAACCACTGAAGGCTCATCAATGGGAGGCCTTGGTGCTGATCTGACCGACCGTGACCCCATGTTCGAGGAAGCAGCCCGTCTGATTGTTATACACCAGCAAGGCTCCACATCGTTGATCCAACGTAAATTTTCCATCGGTTACAACCGTGCCGGACGCATCGTGGATCAGCTGGAGGCTGCAGGCATCATAGGACCGAGTGAAGGTAGTAAAGCCAGACAAGTACTGGTTGATGACGAATATCAATTGGAAAACCTGTTGGCCAGAATTAAATAATTTGAACTAAAAAACGATGAAACGAATAACTCTATTTCTGATTTCCAGCTTAATCTATTGTTCTGTTGCATTTGCTCAAAACGATGCAAAAGCACTGGATCTTTTAAATAAAGCTTCAGCAGCTTATACCAAAGCAGGCGGAGTAAAAGCAGGATTCACCCTTAAAGTTTTAGAATATGGAGGGAAACCCAAGGACACTCTGAGTGGCACCATTCGCCTGAAGGGTTCAAAATTCAAACTGGAAGTTGAAGAAATGATCACCTGGTTTGACGGGAAAAACCAATGGGTGTATCTGACCAACAACAGCGAAGTAAACCTCAGCAACCCTTCTGAAGAAGAATTACTCATGATTAATCCGGTAAACGTATTTCAACTCTACAAACACGGATACAACTGCAAGTGGTTAGGCGAAAAAAACGAAGCAGGGAAAAGCGTCCTGAGAGTCATCTTAAGCCCAAAAAACAAGAACGAAGTAGTACAGAGCATCGTAGCGTCTTTTGACAAAGCAAGCTACAGACCCATTTCCATCATCATCACCAACAAAGACAAATCCGGATCACGGATAACCATTCCTACCTACCTGACCGGACAAACATACCCCGATGCCTTGTTTGTCTTTCAACAAAAAAGCTACCCCAACACAGAAGTCATTGATTTAAGATAAAAAAATGAAAACAACTGAACATACACGCTGCCTCATCATAGGATCAGGCCCTGCAGGTTTCACCGCTGCCATTTATGCCGGTCGGGCCAACCTTAGCCCTATTTTATACGAAGGTATGCAACCCGGTGGCCAATTGACCACCACTACTGATATTGAGAATTTCCCGGGATACCCGGAAGGGATCAATGGAAACGACATGATGGAAGATCTACGCAAACAATCCAAAAAATTTGGTTGCGATGTACGCTGGGGTGTAGCTACATCTTCTGATTTATCTACTGCCCCCTATCGCGTCATCATTGACGAAGAAAAGGAAATAACGTGTGACACCCTTATCATTGCCACCGGCGCAACAGCCAAATATCTTGGTTTGCCCGATGAAACAAAATATGCCGGTCAAGGCGTTTCTGCCTGTGCTACCTGTGACGGATTTTTCTATCGGAAGAAAAAAGTTGCTGTAGTAGGTGGTGGTGATACGGCTTGTGAAGAAGCCTCCTATCTGGCCGGACTGGCCTCACAGGTTTATCTGATTGTCCGTAAAAGTTTCTTGCGCGCTTCCAAAATTATGCAGGAACGCGTTATGACTACCTCCAACATCACCGTTTTATTCGAGCATGAAACGCTGGGTCTTTTCGGTGAAAATGGCGTAGAAGGCGTACATTTAATAAAACGTCGCGGACAAGCAGGCGAAGAAAAACTGGATATCGTCGTTGATGGATTTTTCCTGGCCATCGGGCATAAACCAAACTCGGATATTTTTGCCAACTACCTGGATCTGGATGAAACAGGGTATATTCTTACAGAAAGTGGTACGCCGAAAACAAAAATCCCCGGTGTTTTTGCAGCCGGAGATGTTGCTGACCCTCATTACCGTCAGGCAATTACTGCAGCCGGAAGCGGTTGTATGGCAGCACTTGAGGCAGAGAAATATCTTTCCGCCAACAAATTATAGAAAAAAAACCTGAGCGAAGTTTGCAGATTTAAAACGGTTTAACTACTTTTGCACCTCGATTCGTCAAGGTTATAAAGCGGCGCTGCCAAAAGCAACCCACCTTCCGGAGAATAACTTGTAAACAAGATATTAATGTACGCAATTGTAGAAATCGCGGGACAACAATTCAAAGCTGAAGCCGGCAAAAGATTGTTTGTTCACCGTCTCGAAGCAGAACAAGGTTCTGTCGTTGAATTCGAAAAAGTATTGTTGGTTGATGCCGACGGCACAGTAAGAGTAGGTGTTCCTACTGTTGAAGGAGCCAAAATCGTTTGTGAAGTCCTTTCACATGTAAAAGGTGATAAAGTAATCATTTTCAAGAAAAAGCGCAGAAAAGGTTACAAAAAATGCAACGGTCACCGTCAGTATTTTACTGAGTTGAAAATAAATGAAGTTATAGCTTAATCCTTAAAATAGAACAACAATGGCACATAAAAAAGGGGTCGGTAGTTCAAAGAACGGCCGTGAATCAGAAAGCAAGCGATTAGGTGTAAAGAAATTTGGTGGAGAAATCGTTAAAGCAGGTAATATTATCGTACGTCAACGTGGAACAGTTCACCACCCGGGTGAAAACGTTGGTATTGGCGTAGACCACACTTTATACGCATTGATAAACGGAACAGTCGCTTTCCGTCGCAAGAAAAATGAAAGATCTTTTGTTTCAATTGTTCCTTTCGAAACAACAGAACAATAAAAATATTCTTTTAAAAAATTAGAGGTTGTCTCAAAGCGAAAGCTTAGGACAACCTCTAATTTTTTATATACCTACGACAGTTTCTTTTCTTTATATTCTTAAGTTTTTATTGTATTTACTCAAGAACCCCACGGTGTAGCTTCAAATGGGAGATGCAATACAAGGCGCAGCATCCGAATCACACCGGAGCGTACTTTTCGTACGTGAGGATTGATGAGGTTGCTGCAACGCCGTAGTGCGCTCCCATTTGAAACTACACTAGGTTTACAAATTGTTTACCGTATTCAATACACTTGGACATCAGATTATCGTCGGGCGTCCAATTGGCACTGATCGGATTCATGACAATTTCAAAACCGGCTTCTTTCAATCCGCTTTCAATGGTTTTGGTGGAAACGTCGTGCCAACCGTAACAACCGAAGGATGCTGCTTTTTTATTTTTAAATTTCATTCCGTTGATAAATTCCATCAATCCGGCAATGGTAAATAAAACGCCATTGTGTACAGTGGGAGATCCAATTAAAATTCCTTTAGACTTGAATATTTCAGTTATCAGGTCACTTACCTCTGTTGAAGCCGCGCTAAAAAGCTTGACATTCACCAAGGGATCGGCCTCGGTCATGCCTTTTACGATATTTTCAGCAATAGCCTGAGTACCTCCATACATGGAATCGTAAATGATAGTTATCTGATTTTCCTGATAGGCGTTTGCAAACTCGGCATATTTGTTTACGATTTGCATGGGATTGTCACGCCATACAATTCCGTGACTGGTACAAATACATTCAATATTGATGTCCATCTGACGGATTTCTTCCAGCTTTCTGGCCACCAAATGACTGAACGGTGTAATTATATTGGCGTAATATTTATAAGTTTCAGCCCACAATTCACCTTGATCAACCAGATCGTTAAATAAAAGTTCAGAACAATAATGTTGTCCAAATGCATCGTTGCTGAACAAGATATTGTCACCGGTCAGAAAACAGAACATACTGTCAGGCCAATGAATCATAGCTGCCTGGATAAAGATCAGCTCTTTTCCGTTTCCAACTGAAACCCGGTCACCCGTTTTAACTGTTATGAAATTCCAATCTTCGTGATAGAGACCTTTCAATGATTTCTGACCATTCTCCGTACAGTAAATGGGCGTACCGGGGATCAGCTTCATCAGTTCGGGCAGAGCTCCACTGTGATCAGGTTCACCATGATTTGCAACAATAAAATCGATCGTACTTAAGTCAATTTCACCGGCCAGATTTTGAACAAATTCCGAGGAAAAAGGACGATAGACCGTATCTATCAAAACCGTTTTTTCTTCCTTGATCAAATAGGAATTATAAGAAGAACCTTTATTGGTGGAATATTCCGAACCGTGAAAATGACGCAAATCCCAATGATTTTTGCCAACCCAGTATACATTATTTTTTATATGCTTTTTCATCCTGAATAGTTAATAGTTAAATAACCTTAAAAACATAGCCACTTGATAGTCTTTATTTAAGGTTTAAAATTAGTATTTATTTTCTTCTAATCCAATACTGGTAATTGAACGTAAAATGAACTTCCTTTATTCACTTCGCTTTCAAACCAGATTTTTCCTCCAAGCATTTCAACATACGCTTTTGAAATAGACAAACCAAGGCCAACTCCTTCATAAGATCTGGTATTCGAATAATCGACCTGGACAAAACGTTCAAAGACGGAACTTCGTTTATCTTCAGCTATACCAATACCAGTATCTTTTACATAAAACAAAATATTCCCGGAATTAAATATTTGACCAATCTCAACATAGCCGCACTTGGTATACTTGATGGCATTTTTAATCAAATTGGTCATGATGGAATAAATTTTATTTTTGTCGGTCTTTATCAGGGCATGTTCTTGAGGAACCAACAACGGTTCACTAAATTTCAATCCTTTAGCCTCTGCTTCAGCATTAAAAATTTGATGTAATGTTATGGCCATTTCATTCACATCCAAAAAAGAATAATCCAACGTCATTTGTTGCGACTCAATCTTTGCAATGTCTATAATATCACGAATGGTATTTAACAACCTATCCCCGCTTTCTTTAATAACACGTACATAGTCTTCTTTTTCGACACCGGTCAATCCAGGTTCCTGTAAAAGGGATACAAAGCCGAGAACACTGTTCATCGGAGTCCTGATTTCATGACTTAAATTGGCCAGAAAGGCTGTTTTTAGCCTGTCACTTTCTTCGGCACGTTCTTTGGCAACCAAGAGTTCATCCTGATCCTTTTTACGCACATAGGCAGTTACTATCGTTCCGGCCACCGTTGTCAACAAATGTTCTTCGATGGAAGTCCATTCTCTTTCTGACATGCAGTCTTCAAAACCAATATATCCCCAAAAAAATTTATCAATGAATACGGGTGCCAAAAGAATGGATTTTACTTTCTGCGATTCAAGAAGTTCTTTTTCAGATTGAATAAAATCCTGCGTTTTACCTAAAAGCACATTCCCTGCCGATAAACGATTTAACCAATCAGGAACGTATTTTTCAAAATAATCATCACTAAAATGCTTGTTGATATTCAGTTTCCTTGCAAAATCATCCATCCAAATATATTCAAGGCTTAGATATTGATTGCTATTGGAATTTAAACAACTCTTGTAAATATAGATTCGATTTAATCCGGTTGCTTTGCCAATTATATCAAAACTGCCGTGTATGCTTTCTTTAAAATCTTCCCCCTGAATCAATAAGGCTGTTGCTTTGGATATGGCATCCAACAAAATATCCCGTTCGTAAATATCCCGTTCAATCATTTTCTGTTTGGTCACATCTCTGGCACTACCTACAATTCCAATCATTTTACCGTTTTCATCAAAAATGGGTGCTTTTTGCACATCCATGTAGAAAGGCCTCCCATGCACCATTCCAAATCCATCAAAATGTTCCAACTTTCCGGAAAGAAGAACCTTATCATCTGTATACTGACCGGTGACTCCTATATTGTGCCATTCCGGATTTTCAGGATGATTTTCCTGCTCACGATCTTTGAAGAACAGGTCCGTCTTACCTATCGGCTCATCTGTATCTTTGGCTTTGAGCAAATCATCACAAACAGCCTTGTTGACAAATATAAATTTCTTATCAAGGTCTTTTGCCCAAAGCATATCGGACATATTATCAGACATCAGGCGGAAAATATGGTACATGTTCCGGTAACGCTCCTCGCCTGCCAGGATTTCATTGTGTATGGCTATCTGTTCTGAAATATCCCGAATGATAATGAGATTGCTGCCTTTATTTTTTTTAATTTCTTTTTTGATAATGCGAAAGGTCTTTAATCCATTTTCATCACTGACCTCTGACTGATCCATGGAATTGGAAGTAACGATTGCATTCAGAATCCGGTTGGAAGAAATTCCGCAAGATTCAATGGACATACCCAAAATATCCTTATCCGGTGATAAACCTAAATACGAATATGCCACCTTATTAATGTCCTGTATCCTGTTTTTCACATCCAATGCAACCAGACCATCTTGTATCGTTTCCATCAATACTTCTCTCGATATAGGCGCTAAATCAAGAAAGATCGTATTCAATATGACAAAAATTAAAAAAATGCCACAGATACCGGTAGCAACCGGGGCTAAATCAAAACCAGGAATCGGATTGCCATTTGTTACATAGACTATACCCGCTATCCATGGACAGAGTCCTGCAATTAACAGGCTCAAGCCTAGTTTTCGAAAAACAGTCTTGTGACGTAAGATAAAATTAAAAAGAGAAATAGTTGCAAAAAAAAGCAGGATGTAATCGTAAGCCATATACCCCAAAAAGAACCATACACCATGATAATACCTCATCAAATTGGTTTCTGAAGAGATGGTTGAAAAACCGGTCCAAATGAGATGATGATATTCGTTGGTTAAAGTAAGAATTAAGGTTATAAAAGGAAGAAGGAACAATAACAGGGTGTTTTTTCTGGAGGTCACATTTTTATGACCCGTATAAAGCATGATAAAAATAAAATAAAAAACAGGAACAGTAACTGCACCCAGGTAAGCAATCTTTGACCAAAGTACTTTATCTGCCAACGTCGTTGAAGCTACTTCAAAAGCAATGAAAAAGGAATAGAATCCTGTAGAAAGCATAATCCGGCTAAGTTCAATCGCTGCAAATTCCTTCCTACGACTCCATGCCAGATAGGAAACTAGAAGTGAGACAACTGCCGTTGAAATATAGATAAAGAAAAATATAGTAAAAGACATAACCCGTTTTTTCCTTTTTTGAAAGCTGTGCAAACTTTATAAAAGCATCTAATATCCGCAAATATATTTAAATAAAACCAATTAATAGAACTATAAAAGCCCCAAAAAACAGAAGGATTTTGAGGCTCTTTATAAATGAGATTGTATATTTATTCGAAAAATAAAATCTTACCGTTTTATTATTTTAAATTTAAAGTTACCAACTGTTACCAGATATAAACCACGTTTTAAGGAACTGGTTGAAATATTTTCATGATCGGATGAACAGGTCATCCTATAAATAACTTTTCCCGTCAGATCTGTTAATGTTATCAACAATCCGGATGCATTTTGCACCATAAAGGATTCAGAAACCAACGTTGGGTAAAGGTCAACAGCCACTCCTGGCAATTCTATCGCAACAGCAACGTCATTGTTCGTCTGGTTGAATGTCGGGGCCTGAATCAGCCAATCGGTCCCGCCATCGGGCATGCGCGAATAACTCATATCCTCACCCAATGCGGGATACCTGACAGAATCAATTGTTACAATCTTATCCTGTTCATTTTTTCTGGAAAGTAAGATAGTCTCACCATCCTTTCCCAGTTTAAAGCCAAGATGAAGTACCCCTTGGTCCGGTTCATTGTCAGCCCACAAAATAAGTCTGTGTTGTGCAGGGATAAAAGTTTTAAGTGAATCCGTTGCCGGAATTCGAGCCAAAATGCGGTTTACCGGAGTATCGGTTAAATACCAACCAGCAATATTCACATCCTTTTCTCCAGTATTTAACAATTCAATATAATCGTCTTTTTCGCCAAATTCATCATTAATTGAACCATTATTTGCTACCAATTCATTCATTACAACAGCATCTTCCTCTTTGATTTCAGGTGTTGTCTTTTCAAAAATTGCTTTTAGGTTCAAATTTGAAGTTAGCATGACCGAATAAACCGGATCAGTAACAACGCTGGAGGCACTGGATAAGTCACAGGTCATTTGTAAGTTAAAAATTAGATCCGAACTCGTTGGTGCGGCTTGATGAACTTCAACTGCCAAGAGGTTTGCACCCTCTTTCAACAGAGTCTTTGGAACGCTAAAAGTCACCAGAACACCATTGTTTACGGACGTTGTATAGGTATTAAAAGTGATCGTTCCTGCCGGCAACAGATACCGGCCAATCTCCTGTCCGTTCATATAAACCACAGCTCCGTCATCCACAAACAACGTGATGGAAAAGTTCGTCTTATTGTCGAGGTCATCAATAGTGAGTGTCTTCCTGAAATAGGCTGTCGGGTATTTGGCGTTTGCATTGCCACCGTAACCGATGACAGTCGTTTCACCCTTTCCTCCATATCCCAGTTGTGTTAAGCCTGATGCCCAGGAAGCATCGCTGTATGCGCCGGTATTCCAATTTGTGGCAGGAATGGCATTACCATCAAAATATTTCCAGCTGTCACCCATTTTTACCAGATCAAGATTTGCATCACCGACCTCCTCCCATTGTTTAAATTGATAACCGAATATTGGATTGGCTTGAAGGACCATTTGCCTGTCCTTAAAATATTTCAGAGTCACGTCGGAATCCAGGACTCCTTCGTTATTCATTCTATAAGAGGATCCGGCAACATTTGAAGAAAGATGAACCGTCTGAATTTTTGCCGAATTTGCAAAACGGTTACTTAGATAGGTCATCATGATATCCGGCCTTTGGGCTGAAAAGTTTTTCATATTCAGCACATCATCAACCAATGTTCTGGCTGAACCACCCCATTTTGCCTTATGATAGATAATTTCTTCCGATATTTTGTTTGACAGGCTATCCAATATCGCATTTACCCGCTTTGTCTCAAAAGTGCTTGATATTTGTACGCTGAAACGATCGAGAAGCTTCGTTTTAAAAGTTTCATTCAAGATAAGCCTTCGCAACAGCAAGGTGGACCATGCCTCCGGTATTTGATCGGTCTTCTCACCCAAAGCGTACAGCAGTGTGTTGTGATTGAATAGGTTTGTATCAAACAGGCTAAAGCCAAAATCGGTGTCGTACATCAACCAACGCCATTTTCCACCGACATTCTTTTTCCATATCTTGACGTTGTTGTGAGGCCAATCTTGATTTCCATAATAAATTTCTGAAATCATGTAATTCAAAAATTCGTCCACATCCATCATTTTACAAACCTGATTGTAAACTTCAACTTTGGTTATAACGTTGTTTGAAATATAGGTACTGAGTTTTATATAGCTGGTATCTTTCGGAATATCCCAGGTTTCAACCAATCGTACGTCTTCACTATCCAGGCCGTAATTGGAATACAAGTAATCGCTACTGCTCGCTTCGCGCAAGTTTTGTATGCCAAAATAGACCCCATTCATATACAAGACCGCCGGTTCATAAGCCGAAAGATCCAAGTCCATTCGTTTCATGACAAGGGTTTGCATAAAAGCGTCACGCATCATGGAGTAGCTAAAATCATTGCCGGAATTTCGCATCTGAATATCCTTGTATTTCAGATTTGGTTTGATTGCTTTAAATACTTCGTAACGCAAGTTTGCATCACCAAATTTTTTGCGAGGCTCAATTTTTAATGATTTCTGAGGATTTATGGAGCGAGACCATGCACCACTGATGGCGATGTCCAACTCTTGATTCAAAACATTAACCTTGGTTGTATCAAAGAGTTCAAAATTGGCCGGTCTGTCCCACAGTTGATTGAAATTGGCCGGTGAATCGGTTCCATTTCCTGGTATACCATTTGAACCTACAACATAAATACCGATGGTATTATCCCATAGATTTAAAGCATCTGTAACAATGGAAACCACCGGCAAATGATGAATACGACTATTTATAAAAAACGTTGATGTCGCTACATCACTGGAAAGCTTTTCCCCGGAAAAAGTCTTGGCACGAACGACCTTGATGGTCGATATTGTTGGTGTTATTCCTGGAATAAAACGGGTGGATTTGCGCGTGGGCTCTGAACCATTGACAGTATAATAAATAGTATCGCCCTCCGTCGGATTTTTAAAATCTAATTTTTGTGCTACTTTATAAAAGCCGGCCGGTAAATTAAAAACGGGCTTATCACAGCGTTCCGAGAAGCATAATTTGGCATTATTGGTGGCACCGGGACTATATTGTTCAAAGTAAACCCACTCCGAAGCATTGTCCGTTCTCCTTCCATAGGAGATATTCCTGAATTGGCGGGGATAGACAACACTGTCCATGACCTTCAGGGCCGAATTCAACATATACAATTTTCCACCATCCGGATTTAATTTGAAAGTAGAATGACCGGTTATTTCACTCCGCTCGAACCACAAGACGTTAAAAGCTTTGGGAACAAGGCTTTTCGAAACAGGTTTCCATTTTCTAGGTGTTTTTAAATCGTCCGTAAAAAAATAGTTGGCCTGATTGGATGAGAGGGTCGTTGAAGAATTAAATAGTTCCACCCACATGCTGTAATTAAAAGCATCATCCATCACTGCTGAGACATTGTTGCTCATTAGTTCGTTAATCTTCAACTGGGCATTTAAACAAGCCGGTAAAATAAAAACCAAAAAAAAGAAAAGCTTTCTCATGAAGGGAAATTAAGGCATTTTAATTAAGGTCCGCGATGGACTGTCAAATATAATAAAATGGTTTATAATACGCAATTTCAACGAAATACATACTAGAAAAAGCCCTGAAACTTTGGGATTTCAGGGCCTTTTTCGAAAAAAATACGTTTAAAATAGTCTATCTGGCTGGTTCATAAAATTCAACTTCAATAATCCGAAGTTGATCTTTGGCAGCTTCATTCTTTTCCAGAATATCGAGATTCATCGTGGGATCATTTTCCGGAATGGTGGTGACACTATCCTTTTCTTTTCCGGCTCCGGGAAGTTCAATACGTATGGCATTGGAGAGGATGCCTTTTTTAAGGGGTAAAGTCACATAACCATAACTGGTTTCCGTGGTCCCCTCCCACAAAACGAGCCCATTTTCATTTAAGACACGAAGGGGATAGGTCGTATTTTTCCAACCGGAAAGCTTCAGACAAATTTCGGACAATTCAGCCTCACGCGTCAAAACGTAATTGATCCACGCATTGGAGCGTGCACCACAGCTTCGCCATTCAGAGCGTTCGTTATCATCAAAACTGAAAAAGGCATTCTTTTCATTCGAACCTGCTGAAACATCCATCAATGAAACAGGAATTCTTGAAACGGTATAGGAACTGATGGATTGAGTTTCACCTTTGGTAAGCGATGCAGGCTGGGTTAAACCTGGTAAATAAGTGGATAAGCCTTTCATTACAGACACTTTTTTCGAAATAAAACTCAGGGTGTCCATACCCAGATTCTCCGATTTGGCTAGGATCGTTACAGGACCAGCCTCACGCGTCGAACGCAAAAGGATTCTGTTAATACCAGCCTCAACGGACAAATGTATTAAATGATCTTTTTCATCCTGACCCGTTCCACCTAAAAATTCTACCGGTCCTTTCACCTCAAAATCAATTTTATTAGTAGCTAATGGACAACGTTGACCTTTCGCATCTAAAACTTCCACTTCAACCAAAACCATATCTGCACCATCGGCATGTAAACTATCCGGCCCCTGAATCAGATTCAGCTTTAAGGACGTTGGATTTCCTGCAGTTGTACATTTAGTTTCACTCACTATTTTTTTAGAATTGTCATAACTGACTGCGCGTAACTCACCGGGCATGAAAGTTACATTTTTGAAAGTAAACCAAAAACGGTTTGTTTGCTCCCCAAAGCCCAAACTCTTGTTGTTCAGAAACAACTCAACCTGATCTCCGGAAGAAACAACATACACGTTTTTCTGTGTTCCTTTTTCATAATTCCAATGACCAACAATACGTGTATGAAAATTTTCAAGATCGACCCAACCGTCCCACATGACATAATGAGCCCACCATGCTTCGTTTTTGATACGCATCGCATCTACTTTTCCAGTATTTCCATCCGAGAAAAGGTAGCTGGCAGCTCCTGAATTTACTCGTCTGCCTGTACCCGGTCGTTCCCGCCAAAAATCAAACCAACGGGCCACGCTTTCCTTGGCAAACAGATCCTGATTTTGATTGTTGATGGCAGTATCCCGACCATATTCCATGACCCAGACAGGTTCATTTGCACTTTTATTGACGTAAAGCCTGTCACCACCATATTCAGCAATCTTACTGTCAAGCATATCACGACACCCCATAGCTCTTCCCCCGTTGGGGTCAAATTCCTTTTTCAGGGCCAGCATTTCAGCCATATGATCTTCACTGATTCCCTTGTTTCCGCATTCATAGAAAATAATACTCGGATTGTTCCGGTTGTAGATAATGGCGTCACGCATTACTTCCTTGCGTTTTTCCCACGTCCTGTCCTCTGAATATTTTTCACTGTCACTTGCCGGCATAGATTCAATCAGACCGATTCTGTCACAGGATTCAACATCTTGCTTCCAGGGTGTGGTATACATCCAGCGGACAAGGTTGGCATTGCTTTCAAGCATCAGATTGTTGCTGTAATCACTCAACCAAACCGGAACAGAAGACCCGACACCCGGCCATTCGTTGGTGGAACTTTGTGCATAGCCTTTCAACTGCAAAGTCCTGTCGTTCAATTTAAACAGGCCGTTTGCAAAATCCGTTTTCCGAAAACCGGTTTTCGTTCGAACCAAATCAACGACATTGTTGCCAACAACAACCGATGTGTTTACCTCGTACAAATAACCGTACCCCCAACTCCAGAACTTTAGATTCTTCATGCTGGCAGTGGCAGTTACAACCTTGGTTTCACCGGGTTGAAGGGTCACTTCTTCCGTCTGAAATTCACGTACAAGGGCTTTTTCATTGTCACGAACTATCACATTGAGCTTCAGGGTTTTAGGTTTGTCATAGTCGTTTCTGACTTCAGACTCAATGTGCAAGACTGCCCGTTTTCCTTTTACATCAAAATTATCGGCAAAAACATAAATGCCCTTTGTTTTTAAATTGCTGTATAAAGGAAGCGTTTGATAGAGTTTATCGGTGATGTGCAGAAATACATTTCTGTTTAAACCTCCATTTTTTTCATTCAAAGCGTTGACAACCCGCACGGCAATCAAGTTTTCCTTACCATTTCCAAATTTGATCAGATTTGACAAATCAAATCCAAAGGCCATGACTCCATCTTCATGCAAACCAACCTTTTGACCGTTCACCCAAATTTCAGCGGTTTGTCCGGCACCTTCAAATTCGATAAAAACCTTTTGACCCTTATATTCAGAGGATACGCTGAAATTTTTCCGGTACCAGACCACGGTATCTGCCAACTGATTGAATGCCGCCGGTAAATTCACCAGTTTCCATTTGGAATCATCGTATTCCAACTTAGCTGCATTCGAATCATCGCCAATAAAAAATTTCCAGTCCGGATTGAAATTATACTTTTCCCGGATAGAGGCTCCGGCAGTGCTTAATAGGCTAAGGAATAAAAGAACGGATAAAAGGATGTTTTTTTTCATTGGATATTTTATGAATAATTCAAATCGACAGGTATTTGCCCTCTTTCAGACATATTATGCAAAAATATAAAAAATATCATACCCCATTCTTAAAAATACACGAAAAGGCTCGATTTAATCGATATAAGAAATGGGAACAGCTGTATTTTGAAGCAAATAATCTTGCTATTTAAGCGGATTGCATGTACCTTTGTCACTCAAAATTAACAGATACAACCATGCTTACCCTTAAGTATATCGCAGAGAACAAGGAGACTGTACTTGCCGGACTCGCCAAAAAAGGTTTTAAACGTGTTGAACTCATCGATGAAGTTTTGGAACTTGATGCCCAACGTCGTACTTCACAGGTAAAACTCGATGCCGCTTTGGCAGAATTGAACCAATTGTCCAAATCGATCGGTCAATTGATGAAAGAAGGCAAAAAGGAGGAAGCCAATACCGCCCGACAACGTACTGTTGAAATTAAAGAAAACAACATCGCGATTGAAGCTGTTATGACAAACGCTGAAAATTGCCTGCAGGATATTTTAGTACAAATCCCCAACTTGCCACACGAAAGCGTACCTGAAGGAAAGCATGCAGAAGACAATGTGGTGGAACGCACAGGTGGCGTAATGCCTGAAATGGCTGAAGAAGCCCTTCCCCACTGGGATTTGGCTAAAAAATACGATTTGATAGATTTTGAACTGGGTGTTAAAATCACCGGTGCCGGTTTTCCTGTATACAAAGGCAAAGGAGCCCGCCTGCAACGCGCACTCATCAACTTTTTCCTGGACAGCGCACGCGAAGCCGGCTATCTTGAAATTCAGCCACCTTATATGGTCAATGCCGCTTCCGCTTACGGAACAGGACAATTGCCGGACAAGGAAGACCAGATGTACCATGCCGATCTGGATGATTTTTATTTGATTCCAACGGCAGAAGTGCCGGTCACCAATATTTACAGGGATGTCATCCTGAATGAAAAAGACCTTCCCATCAAGAATTGTGCATACTCCGCCTGTTTCCGTCGGGAAGCCGGATCTTATGGAAAAGACGTTCGTGGCTTGAATCGTTTGCACCAATTTGATAAAGTGGAAATTGTCCGCATCGACCGCCCTGAACATTCCTATGAATCGCTTAAGGAAATGGTTGACTACGTTCAGTCCTTGGTTGAAAAACTGGAATTACCCTTTCGAATCTTACGTCTCTGCGGCGGTGATATGGGTTTTACTTCAGCCATCACCTTTGATTTTGAAGTCTATTCAGCTGCACAGAAAAGATGGTTGGAAGTCAGTTCCGTTTCAAACTTTGAAAGCTACCAGGCAAACCGTCTGAAATGCCGCTTTAAAAACGATACGAACAAGCCACAACTTTGTCATACCTTGAATGGTAGCGCTTTGGCATTACCACGCATTGTTGCCGCATTGCTGGAAAACAACCAGACACCCGAAGGAATCCGTATTCCGAAGGCATTGATTTCTTATACGGGTTTCGACATAATTGACTAAGTTTCGCTACATATAGCGAGGCTTTGTCCTTTTGTGATGCATTTTCAAAATCATTTTTGCATGAAGCATCCTATTCTAACTATTTTAATACTGTTTATCAGTTGTTTTATCCAGGCTCAAACATTGAGTCAGGCTAAAATCTTATATGCTAAAGGAGCGTACAAAGAGGCACTTCCTGCTTTCAAAGAAGCACTCAAAACAAGGCCAAGTGACCCTAGTCTCAATTTATGGTACGGAGCCTGCCTTCTGGAAACCGGAAATATGGAGGCCTCCCTGCCCTATCTGAAAATTGCAGGCAACAAACGTCTTCCTGAAGCGGACAGATATCTGGCCAACTATTATTTAAAATCTTTAGCACCTGATACAGCGCTTGTTTTTATTGACAGATATCTGGAAAATTCCAAAATCACCGAGGAAAAGAAAAAAGCCGGCCTTTTACTTAAAGCGTCCATCGAATCAAACATGGAGCAACTTCAACATGTAGAGGACATTTGCTTCATTGACAGCGTCGTTTTGTTAAAGACAGACCTCTTTTCTTCCATCAAACTTTCCGTTGAAGCCGGGAATATCATGCCTGCCCGAAAAGCCTTCGCAGATGCAGCATTATCAGCCGGTAGTGCCTATTTTCCGGAACGTAACGACAGAGCCTTTTATGCCACCAAATTTCCGGACAAAGGTCTGGACATCGTTGCCAGGCATCGTGTTCTCAATGACTGGGGAGAGGTAGAACCTTTGCCTGAAATCATCAATTCAAAGGCGGACGAATGCAATCCGTATTTTTTATCCGACGGTGTCACCCTCTATTTTGCATCCAACGGTCACGGTTCGATTGGTGGATACGACCTTTTTGTAACAAGACTGAACCGAACCACCAACGAATATTTGTTGCCTGATCATTTAAACATGCCCTTCAACTCTACCGCAAACGACTATTTCCTGATCATTGATGAATTCACCAAACGGGGTTATCTGGCTACAGACCGCAACCAGCCAAAGGGTTACGTTGCCGTTTACACCTTCCTGCCCAATCCGGTCAAAATCATGTTGCAGGGAAAAAGTTACAAAGAGTTGCAGGATTTTGCACAGATTCGCTCCATCAAAGCCACCCAGAAGGGAAAAAATCTGGACTCTCTGCTTCAGCAGTCCAATGTTCCTTTATTTACTGCAAAAGAAGAGGAATCGAATGTCATTTTCACCATCAACGATTCGATTTTCTACAGCAAAGAATCGGATTTTCATTCAGACGAAGCCAGAAAACAATACATCGAATACCAATCACTTTATCAGAAATACACCAAGGGGAAAAAGGCGCTGGAAGAAAACAGAACCAAGTACCTGCAGGCCACTCCAGAGCTTCAGAAACAACTAAGTGAAGAGATTCTAAAACTGGAATCCGAAGTCCTGAAGAACCAGCGCGAACTGCCGGTCATGGAAAAAAGAGTACGCAATCTGGAAATTTCGAAACTTTCACACTAAAAAATATGAAAATCTTTCCGGCATCTGAACTCATCTTAAATGCAGATGGAACCATTTTCCACCTGCATTTAAAATCTGAACAAATAGCGGACACCATCCTTTTAGTTGGTGACCCTGGTCGCGTTGACACCATTGCAACCTATCTACAGAATGTTGAGTGTAGGGTCTCAAACCGTGAATTTGTTACTGTAACGGGTTGGTACAACGACAAACGCATTTCAGTTGTCGGAACGGGAATAGGTACAGATAACATTGATATTGTTCTGAACGAACTGGATGCACTTGCAAACATCGACCTGATTACCAGAACAGAACAGTCCATCAAAAAATCGCTGACATTCATCCGAATCGGAACTTGCGGCGGCATGCAGCCCGATCTCGCTGTTGGCAGCTTTCTGATTTCAGAAAAATCCATAGGCTTTGACGGAGTCCTCAATTTTTATGCGGGCCGCGATGAAGTTTGTGACCTTGATTTTGAAAAGGCTTTTTGCCAATACCTTCAATGGCCAGACCACTTTGCTGCCCCTTACGTCATTTCTTCCGATCCTGAATTGGTCGAACGCATCGGTCAGAACGACATGCACCGGGGTGTCACCGTTTCAGCCAACGGCTTTTACGGTCCTCAAGGCCGTGAACTGCGCATTCCATTGGCAAAACCCGATATGAATGCTCTACTGGAAAGTTTCAGTTACGGCAAATACCGCATTACAAATTACGAAATGGAAAGCTCAGCTGTGGCCGGGTTATCTGCCTTATTGGGACACAAGGCCATGACCGTTTGCGTGGTTATAGCGAACCGACTGGCCAAAGAAGCCAAAACAGATTATCAAACTGCTATGCGTGAATTGATTGAAACAGTCCTTGATCGCTTATAAAAAATGAACGAAGAAACCATTTGTGCCATTTCTACTGCGCCAGGCATGGGTGCCATCGCTGTGATCCGTGTTTCGGGTCCGGAGGCATTTTCCATCACTGATAAAATTTTCAAACCCGCTGCAGCCGATAAAAGTATCTCCACTGCTGAAAGCCACACAGCCCTGTTCGGCAATCTCCATCGGGATGAACGGATCATTGACGAAGTGGTGGTCACCATTTTCCGCGGAACGCATTCTTTCACCGGTGAAGACACGGTGGAGATTTCCTGCCACGGTTCCGTCTATATTCAACAAACCATCGTCAAGATTTTGTTGAAACTTGGTTGCCGCATGGCAGAACCCGGTGAATTCTCCAGACGAGCCTTCATGAATGGCAAAATGGACCTGTCACAAGCCGAAGCCATTGCCGATTTAATCGCCTCCACCTCAGCAGCCAACCATAAACTGGCTCTGCAACAAATGCGTGGTGGATTTTCCCGCGAACTGAACAAGCTCCGCAGCGATTTGCTGCATTTCGTCACCATGATTGAACTGGAACTCGATTTCAGCGAAGAAGAGGTGGAATTTGCCAACCGCAAAGACCTCAAGGACCTGTCCGAAAAGCTCGAAAAGCACCT
>Ga0209123_1000421_pt1 | contig 56670 bp, 55 predicted proteins | sample BarGraIncu00431A_FD_184500 | JGI IMG/M metagenome (GOLD analysis project Ga0209123, IMG submission 184500) | Arctic peat soil microbial communities from Barrow, Alaska, USA - Barrow Graham LP Incubations 004-31A (SPAdes) (version 2) | ecosystem: Environmental > Terrestrial > Soil > Wetlands >... | reverse complement strand
TTAAAGTTCTTTCACTTATTCCTGCTATTTGTGATAATTTATGAACTGTATATTCCATATTCTCACCTCCATAAATATATTATATACTATTACGTTACGTCAATGTCAATAGTTTGTTGAAATTTTTTTAGATTTCGTGTGAATTTGTTTTATTTATATATATATTTATGTAAAATACATCCTATATATCCGTTGTTTTAGTTGACTTTTTGCCTAATTTGTGGTATACTCTTTCTAAATAAATCTTTAGTTCTTATCAATAATTTGAAAAGTAGAATGCCTTATGTAAAAACATAGTTTATGATTGCATTAATTGAGTAAAGGAAAAGCTTCTTTTACAATATTTTTATCATAAAAACATGAAGGAGTGTGATATAAAATTAGCAGTTCGTATTAAAAAAAGGTTGTAAATTTTAAAAAATCTTCTGTTGCATTAACAATGTAACTTGAACTATATTACTTAATACTGAGACTATTTATATCTTATTATTAGGAGGTAATAATATGTATTACTCAGGTGATATCATAGATTTTTTAAATAAAAACACTGCTATTATTGGTGAAAAAAGATCTGGTAAAACAACTATTCTTAAAAAGATCATTAAATACTGCTATGACGATGGTTATACCATTTTGCTTTTTGATACTGCCACAAGTAATAAAAAAAAATCAATACTAGTAAATACTAGACGTAAATATAAAAGCAACATAGTTATTTCTTCTCCAAGTGAAAAAGATATTTCTTTTAATGTAATGAGTAATATTCTTTTCCCCCACAACATTGTAAGAAAAACTAGCTACAGTATTTATTCTTTTGACGTTTCTAAGTATTTTGATATTGGAAATGATACTGGTGATTCACAAAAAAGAAAAGCTGTACAAGTATTTTACAAGCAATTAGTTGTTCAAGAACTAGTAGTTATGTTAAATATTGTGAATAGAAGAAAAACTATTGTATTAATGGATGAAATTGAATTTATCCCGATTATGCGAAGTGTTATAGCAAGATGTAATGTATTTAATATTCCAGTAATAGTTACTGTAATTGATGAAAATGATTTATCTACCTCAATTTCTTTGTTTAATATAGTTTCATTAGATTGAATGTTTTTAGTATCAAAATAGACTAATTATCGAAAGGAGAAATTAACTCCTTTCTATTTTATTCAGGAGGTTTTATTAATGTATTATTGTGGTGGATTAACAACTTTTATTGGGTCAAATTCTGCTATTATAGGCAAGAGAGAATCTGGTAAAACAACTATTCTTAAAAAAATGATGACTCATTGTTATGAAAATGATTACACTATTATACTTTTTGATTCAGTAACAGATCATGCTGAACAATCACTTCTCTTAGATACAAAGAAACGATATAAAGATAGTATGGTTATTCCATCTCCAAGTAGAGAAGAAATAAAATTTACTAATATTAAAAATACTAGTTTTCCTTTTTGTCTTGTAGATAAAACTGATCGTAGAATTTATTCTTTTAATGTTACAAAATATTTAGAAGAAGGATATGAAACCAGTGATTTACAAAACAGATGTACACTACATCAATATTATAAACAATTAGTTATTCAAGAATTAACGGTTATGTTGCCTATTGTAGCTAAAAAGAAATGTATTGTAATAATGGATGAAATTGAGTTTACTACAGAAATGCATGATATTGTCAAAAAATATAATTCATTTGATATTCAATTTGTAATTACTCAGCACCATTCAGAAAATATACCAAATTCACTATTTGATGTATTACTAATACTTTAATAAACTATTTATAAATTCAGATGAGTCTCAAAAGATTATATTACAAGTAAAAAATATGATGAAAGTTAACACTTTCATCATATTTTTTATTACATTATTTTAACATATCATCCATTGAATAAAAACCGTTTTCCCTTGTTGATATCCAATTTGCAGCAGTTATAACACCACTTGCAAAACTTTGTCTATCAAATATTCTATGACAAATCTCTATTGTTTCTCCACCTAATCCGTAAAAATACAATTCATGTTGACCAACTATATCAAATAAACGGATACTCTCAACGTTAATTATTCCATTTGGCTTAACTTCATTAATAAGTCTCATCATTTCTTTGGCTGTTCCACTAGGACGATCTTTTTTATGCTCATGATGTCTCTCAATTATACCTATTCTAAATTCATCACCCAGCATATTTGCCGCATATTGAATAATCTTAAGGTATTTATATGCCCCAATAGAAAAGTTAGCTGATTTAATGATTGGAATAATTTTTGAAAGCTGAGCTATATCACTCAGTTGCGTATCTGAAAAACCAGTTGTAGCTATTACTAATGGTTTTCTAATTTTTAGATACGCATCATAATTTTGTACAAAAGCGTTAGCAGTTGTACAATCAATATAAGCATCTACCATATTAGCTGTATCTACAAGTTCTTTAGTGCTTTCTATAACTATTCCTTCTAATGTTTCACCACTTTTTTGAATGGTATCATATACCATACCACCTAATTTTCCTTTTCCTCCAACTATGCCTATTTTCATAATCTATATCCCTCCTAAAATTATTTATTAGGATTGTTTATTTTTTCAAATACATTATATCACACTCCAAATATTATGTCAACGTTTATTAATATATATTTCTTTTCAATGTAAAACTTTACCATTTTGAATATATAACTACTTTGTTGTTTATTCATTATCTTCTTTAATTATATGTATATAAATTTGTTCTTAACACATATAAATTTATATACTACTCTATAAAGTAATATATAAAAATTAACAATTTGTATATATTTATGTAAATTATATCTCGTACATTAATGTTTTGATTGACTTAGCAACCCATTCGTGGTATACTTTTCCAAATACAATTTTTAATTCTAATCAATAATTTGAAAAGTAACATATCTAAAGAAAAAATTGTTTAATATGTTTACTATTAATACTTTAATAAAGAATAGGAGGTAATAATGTGTATTATTCTGGCAATATTACACACCTTTTAGAAATGAATACTGCTATTATTGGTGAACGAGAATCTGGTAAAACAACTATACTCAAAAAGTTAATTAAATATTGCAATGAAAATGATTATACAATTTTACTTTTTGATTCAGCAACAAATCATGCTAAAAAATCAATACTTATCAATACAAGACTAAAGTACAAAAATAACCTTGTTGTTTCATCGCCAAGTAAAGAAGAAATATCTTTTGAAATTGTTAGCATTAATCTTTTTCCTTACTTTATTGTAAAGAAAACAAATTATGATATTTATTCTTTCGATGTTTCAAAATATTTAAAAAAAGCAAATGATACTGAAAATTTAGAAGAAAAAAATTCTCTGCGACTTTATTATAAACAATTAGTTTTTCAAGAACTAATTGTTATGCTATTTGCTCTTTCTTCAAAGAAACTTATTGTAATAATGGATGAAATTGATTTTATCCCAGATATGCAAAGTATTATATTAAGATGTAATATATTAAATGTCCGGGTCATAGCTGCTATGAATAGTTTGCAAAGTTTATCTACTTCAAAGTATCTATTTCGTATACTATCATTAGATTAATATGAAATTTGCACTTCATAATTTATTAGAAAATATACAATTTAATTACAAATGCAAAAAGATGATGAAAATATTAATTTTCATCATCTTTTTATTTTATTTTTTTATATCATCATATTCATCTAAAAAGCTATGTTTTAATCCGTCTTTTTGATATCCTAAAATAGCATTCATATCAATATTTATAGCTTTATTCACATAAAATATACACTTCACATATAAGTGAAGTGTATATTTTATATTTTTTTATGAACTTATTTAGTTGAAGTGTATTTGTATCAGTGATAATACATTAGTACCACTATTATTAGCTTCAAGACTATGACCAATTTCTTGGTTGTACTCAGTCGTAATTGGTGCTGTACTTAATTGATACATTCTTCCAGCAACATCACTTACACCACACCAATACCCATTATTTGCTACTTCACCATCTTTAAGAAGTACCTGTGCCTTACCGTAAACAACAACTTTTACAGGAGAACCATTAGTAATCCCATCTTCGTAGATAACCCCAATTGGCATATTAGAACTTACTGGAGCTATGTCTACAGCATTATTAATTGTAGTGGACGCTACTACAATTGTACCCCTTATACTTGTACCAGTGTTGTTGATAAAAGTTTCATAAGTTCCACCTTCTAATGTGAATCCATTACTACCAATTCCTATCCTATTTGTAAATAGTTCATAGCTTACCATCCCACTCATACTTTACACCACTACAATATACGGAACAGCTGCTTGTTCAGCTGCACTTAATAAAAGATATGCCGCTTCAGTAATTTGTTGGTTAACCCATGCTGGTGTTGCTAGTGCTGCGTTCCAATACCAATATGAACTGGTTGCAGTTACATATGCATAATCTGCTAACAATCCAGTCGGATATGCAGCTATTAATGCTGCGCTTGTAGCATATTCTCCTTTGTAGGTTTCGATAGATGCAGCTGGTAATTGAGAAACCAGAACTAATCCACTTCCATCTAGCGTAGCTAAACCATTTGCGACACCTTGTTTCGCTTGAAATAATTCATAACTTATTGAACTTGCCATTATTTAATCCCCCCTTTATGGTAATATAATCCACATTATACATGAATCATATTTTTTACTGTAACATAAAAATTTGTAACAGTTTTCTGTGATAAATTTGATTTCCATAAAATCCCCCCTTATAGTTAAAATCATAAAGCTTGTTAATCATATTCATCTCTATATATTATGAAATAATGTTTGTGTTAGTGATAAACCTGTCCCACTTTATGTATAATTTATCTGTAAATAAAAAATATACACTTCAATATAAATTTGAAGTGCATATTTTTTATATCAACTTATTATTATTTTTTTGACTATTTAAATACTATTATATAAATTTCAGTACTACACTAATTAAATTACCTCGTTATTAAGTAATGTAATAACAATCTCTGTACCTTTATTTAATTCACTATTTGCAGTTATATTACCACCGTGAGCTTCTATTATAGCTTTAGAAATAGCAAGTCCTATACCAGAACCTCCTGTAGATCTATTTCTAGATTTATCGGCTCTGTAAAACCTTTCAAATATGTGTAATACATCATCGTTTGATATGCCTATACCATTATCTTTAATACTTATATCAATACTATTTTCTTTTTTTACTGTTCTTATTTCTATATTTCCACCTATTTTATTGTATTTTATTGCATTTGTTAAAATATTTAAAATGACTTGAGTTATTTTGTCTTTATCTGCAAATATATTTTTACATCCTTCATAAAAATCTACTGTTATTTGTTTATTATTATATTCTTTTTCTAAATTTTTAATAGAACTCTTGATAGTTTCAGATAGATTAAATTCTGTTTTGTTTAAATTTAAATTTTCACTTTCGTATTGTGTTAATTTTTCTAAATCACTAACTAATCTAGTTATTCTTAATATTTCTTCATGACAACTTTCTAATACCTCTTTTTTAGGCTCCCATATTCCATCTATCATCGCTTCCAAGTTTCCTTGTAGTGATGTTAGTGGTGTTCGCAGTTCATGAGCTACATCAGAAGTTAATCTTTTTCTTAATTTATCTTGTTTTTCTAGTGAACTTGCTAAATCATTTATACTTTTGATAAGTTGTGATATTTCTTTAGTGTTAGATTTTTCAGTTATTCTATCGCCAAAATATCCATCAGAAATAAGTTTTGTTTTATATATTACCTTTGATATTGGATTACTTATTCTTCTTGAAATTATACTTCCGACGATTAAAGAGATTATTAAAGAAAATGCCCCAACTCCAAGTATAATTTTGTTTATTCCATTAATAAAACTCAGGTCATTATCATTAAAGTAATATGGTCCATAATACCCTATTTCTAAAGTGCCAACTATATCAGAAGCACTGGTAATATTATATTTTGTTTCTACATATCCACCATTTAAATTAGGATATTTGCTAATCATATTCTCACCTATATGTTCCATCATTTGCTTGCATAATCCATTATTATGAATTGTTGCATCCCATATAGTATTTTCATCAGTATCTTTGATTTTTATTATCATACCTTCTTCAAGAGCTGTTATTCCTAAGTTTTCAATTGAATTTACTTCCCAATTTTTATTACCTTTATATAGTTGACTAATAGAATATACTAAATCATTATTAGTCTTTTCTTGTTTATCAATAATATACTCTTTAAACTGTTTCTCAACAAATATATTTGATAGTGTACTAATAAGTGCAACACAAATTAATATAACTAAAACAAATGACACTGAAATCTTTTGAACTAAACTATATTTCATATGATTCACCACCAAATTTGTATCCTACACCATGTACAGTTAAAATATATTTTGGGGTTTTAGAATCTGTCTCTATCTTTTGTCTTAAATTTTTTATATGGGTATCTATTGTTCTATCGAACCCATCATAAAAATCTTCAAATACTATAGAAATAAGTTCTTCTCTAGTAAATAACTTGGCAGAATATTTTATTAAGGTTAAAAGTATTTTGTATTCCTTTGGTGTTAAATTGATAATTTTTTCCTGTTTTTTTACTTCATGCTTTAACACATCAATAACTATATCATTATTATTAAATGTAATTATATTAGATAATGTATCATTTTCTGTTCTTCTTAAGAGTGCTGTAACTCTAGCTATTAATTCATTTGGACTAAATGGTTTTAATATATATCCATCTGCTCCAATATTTAATCCATTTATCACATCTACTTCCGAAACTTTTGCAGTAAGCATTATTATTGGAACTCTAGATTTTTTTCTTAAAATTTTACATACTTCTTGTCCAGATAGGTCAGGAAGCATTAAATCAAGTATTACTAAAGAAGGTAATTCTTTTCCGAAAATTTCAAGTGCTTCTTTACCGTTGTATGCTACCTTAACATCATAACCATTTTTCTCTAGATATGCTTGTATAATATCAACTATTTTCACTTCGTCATCTACAACTAATACTTTTTTTCTAACTTCCATACTATCACCCCCAATATTTACAGAAAATTACATACTACAACTTTTAAATGTTTTATTGTACATCATATCCCTCATCTATTATAACTTCTTTTATGTAATCAATCTTAGTTTTTGCTTGATTATATTCTACAGTAACTTTTTTTTCTTCTAAACTTACTTCAACAGATATTACCCCTTCAATTTCTCCTACAGCTTTTTTTATACCGTTTACACAATGGTTACATGACATTCCCTCTACATTTAATACTACTTTTTCTTTTAACATATTTATCATCCTTTCATTTTCTATTTTACTTTAAATCTTTTTAAACTTAATGAATTTGTAACAACTGAAACTGAGCTAAATGCCATAGCGGCCCCAGCTATTATCGGATTTAACATTCCTAATGCTGCAAATGGTATTCCTATTATGTTATATACAAATGCCCAGAATAAATTTTGTTTTATTTTATTCATTGTTTTTCTAGATAACTTTATGGCAGTTACAATTAATTTTAAATCACCATTCATTAAAGTTATATCTGCTGCTTCAATCGCTACATCTGTACCAGTTCCGATAGCCATACCTACATCTGCAGTAGCCAAAGCTGGCGCATCATTTATACCGTCACCTACCATTCCAACTATTTTCCCTTGTGCTTTAAGTTTTTCAACTTCTTCTGCTTTGTTTTCAGGTAAAACTTCTGCTAATACATTTTTTATACCTACAAGTTTTGCTATTGCATTTGCAGTTGTTTTGTTATCTCCAGTAATCATATATACTTCAATACCCATCTTTTGTAATTCTTGTATCGCCTCTTTAGAACTTTCTTTCAATGTATCTGCAACAGCTATTATTGCTTCTAGCTTATTATTTACAGACATAATCATTGCGGTTTTGCCTTCTGTTTCTAAATTAACTAATGTTTGTTCAATACCTGATATATCTATGTTATTTTGTAACATTAATTTTCTTGTACCAACATATATATTTTTACCATCTACCTCTGTAATTATTCCTTTTCCTGGTATTGTTTCAAATTTACTTGGATCTATTATTTCGCCAAGATCTTTTTTACCTTTTTCATATATAGCAACTCCAAGCGGATGCTCAGATCTTTTTTCAGAAATTGCTGCTAAAGATAATATATCTTTTTCTTTTAACTTACCTAATACAACTATATCCGTAACTTCTGGTTTTCCTTTTGTAATAGTTCCTGTTTTATCTAATATTATAGCGTTTAATTTATATGTAGTTTCAAGATGCTCTCCACCCTTGATTAGTATACCATTTTCAGCACCTACACCTGTTCCTACCATTATAGCTGTGGGTGTTGCAAGACCAAGTGCACATGGACATGCAATTACCAAAACAGCTACTGCACTTACTATAGCCATTGTTAAGTTTCCAACTGCTAAGTACCAAACAAGAAATGTAACTACTGCAATTAGTAGTACAATTGGAACAAATACTCCAGATACCTTATCGGCAATTTTTTGTATTGGCGCTTTTGATCCTTGTGCATCTTCAACCATTTTAATAATTTGTGCAAGCATTGTATCTTTTCCAACTTTTGCTACTTCAAATTTAAATGTTCCGTATTTATTTATTGTAGCACCGATAACATTATCACCAATTTTTTTACCAGTTGGCATACTCTCTCCTGTTATCATAGATTCATCAACTGATGAGTTTCCTTCTACAATCTTACCATCAACAGGAATCTTTTCTCCAGGTCTAACTACAATTATATCACCTATTATTACTTCTTCTATTAAAATATCTTGCTCTATGTTATTTCTAATAACTCTTGCAGTTTTAGGTTGAAGCCCCATAAGTTTTTTAATTGCTTCTGAAGTTTTACCTTTAGCAATAGCTTCAAGATATTTACCAAGTAATATTAAAGTTATTATTATTGCTGAAGCTTCAAAGTATAAATCCTTCATCATACCAGTTTGTACAACTTGAAAAAATACATTATATACACTATAAAAATATGCAGCAGATGTACCCATAACTACTAGCACATCCATATTTGTAGTCTTTGATTTCAAAGCATAGAATGCATTTCTATAGAATCTAAAACCTATACCAAACTGTACTGGAGTTGCAATTAACAATTGTATATATGCATTATGCAATATTTCTATTTTAAGTCCAAATAACGCTGTAATCATTGCAATAACAAGTGGTAAACTAAGTACAGCTGATATAATCAAATCTACTCTTAGTTTTTTTATTTCTTTTTCTCTTTTTTGTTTTTCTTTATCTGAATTTACATTTTCTTCTACTTCTGCACCGTAACCTAGCCCTTGAACCATATTAATTATATCGTTTAATTTAAGTTTACTTTCGTTATACTCAAAAGTAGCTTTTTCAGCTATTAAATTAACATTAACATTTTCTATACCCTCTAGCTTATTTAGTTTTCTCTCTATCTTTGCTGAACAAGATGCACATGTCATTCCAGATATTTTCAAAACTTCTTTTTGTTTCATGTTTTTCTCCTCTCTATATTTTTATTGTATATTTGATGTTCCACAACATCCACCACTTGATTGAGGTACGGTAGTTAATGGAGTAGTTTGTTCTACATCACTTTGTTTGTAAATAGATAAATCATCAACCACTTGTATATTACTGCTTACCATTCCCATCCAACAAGTGAATTTAATGTTTCCTGATTCGCTTGGTGTAAATTCAATTAAGTTATCTCCTACAACAAGTTTTATACTTTTATTATATTTTGGTATAGTAAGTGGATTATTACATCCATTTAGTTCTCCTTCTTTAACATTTATTGTCCACTTTACAGGTATACCTTTTTGAACAACAATTGGCCAATACAGTCCATTATTTAATCTACTAGTTACAAGTTGCACTCCATCTTTAATAACTGCTACAGCGCCTGATTTAAGCTTATCCTTAACAGGTGTTTGGGTAGTTGTTTTATTTGGTATAATTGTTTTATTAGGTGCAAATGAAATTCCAGATAAATTTGCTCCTCTATTCATCATTATTATACCTAAAAATATAACAAGTACTGCGCTTACTTTCAACATTTTATGATTAAACTTCGAAGTAAGGAATGAACTAAGTGCGCCGAGTCCAAACATTAAAGGAACAGTTCCTAAACTAAATACAAGCATTGATGTACTACCGGCAATAAAACTTCCAGTTCCAAGTGCATATATTTGCATTGCTTGCAATGGACCACAAGGCATTAATCCATTTAATAATCCAACATATAGCGGACCTTTTTTAGAACCACCTTTTTTAAATTTATTAATCAAAAACTTTGGTATTCTTGGACTAATTTTTTTAAGCCACGGAAAAATATTTAACATATTTAATCCCATAACGAGCATTAAAATACCAGATATTATTGATATTACGCCTTTTGTTAAACCAGATATACTAATTAGAGATCCAAATAATCCAAATATTCCTCCGATTAATGTATATGATATTACTCTACCAATGTTATATAACAAACTGGGAGTAAATTTAGATTTGTAATTATCTTTATTATATGATGCACACTGTGATATGTTTATACCACCACACATTGCTACGCAGTGCAGTGAAGTTAAAAGTCCAATCAAAAATAGCATTATATATCCCATTGATTGATTTATTTCTGGAATAATATTAAATCCTATTGTATTTTTTATTAATATATATACTGCAACTAATACAAGAACTATAACAATAAATTGAATTAGATTTGATTTATTCTCTTTTGGTTTGTCATTATCTACTTTGTTATATTTTTTTCCAACATTCACTTTATAATCTAAACTTTCTATTTTATCAATAATCTGCTTTTCATTAATCAATTCTTTTATATAACTAACTTGGACAGTTGAACTAGAAAGTTTAGTTTCTACTTTTTCAATTCCGTCTAACTTTTTTAAAGAATTTTCTATTTTTATTTCACATCCTGCACAAGTCATACCTTCTATATTAAAAACTTGTATAATTTTATTATCTTTATCCAATTATCCACCTCTTCTATTTAATATTATATCATGTACTTGTTGATAACATTAAATCTATAAACTAATTTGTAATTACAAGTTTATTATATAAGATAATTATGAAGATTTTATGTAGTTATTAAATAAAATTAACTTTAAACGTATAATCTGTAAAAATAACTTTATACATTACCACCCAAACCTATTTCATTTGCTATGTTTTTCATTCCATTTATTGTTTCAATCATTACATAATCTAAATCTTCACCTAACATAACTGATCCAGATTCAACTATATCTCTATTAACTCCAGCTGCAAATCCTCTTTGTTTCCATTTTTTCTTTACAGATGCTAAATCTACTTCAGCTAAACTCTTATTTGGTTTCATAAGTGCAATTGCTATTATGAGTCCTGTTAATTCATCAATTGTGTATAATACCATTTCCATTTTATGAACTGGTTTCACATTGCTACATATATTATAACCATGACTTTGTACAGCATGTATATATTCTTCATTAAAACCATTTTCCTTCATAATATCTACACATTTTATACAATGCTCATTCGGATACATTTCATAATCGATATCATGAACTAAACCTATTATTCCCCATTTTTCTATATCTTCATTATATAATTTAGCAAAATGTTTCATAACTGCTTCAACAACTAGTCCATGTTTTACCAAATTATTATTTTTTATATATTTATTTAAGAGTTCTAATGAAAGTTCTCTTGAAACACTTAACTCATTCATATATATCCCCCCCTATTATTAATTACTCTTTAAGTAATATTTTGTTTTTATTTAATATATTTACAACTAACATTAAATAAGCAACTGATATACAAAATCCTTCTGCAACATCACTTGCATAATGAACTCCTAAATATATTCTGCTTATTCCTATTAAAAATATTAATAATGATAATAGTGATATTAAAGTAACTTTAATGTATTTGGATTTTACAAATCTAAATACAAGATATATTAGAAAGCCATAAAACGCCATACTAACCATAGAATGTCCACTTGGGAAACTATAACCTGTTTCATCTACAAGTCTAAAACCTGTTGGTCTTGGCCTACTAATTATATTTTTAATTATTAAATTTAATATAGTTATTACAATTAAGTTTAACGTCATTAGTTTTGCATAAATCTTGTTTTTCATAAATATAAATGCACTAATACATACCGTTATTACTACTGCAACACTACCAAGATCGGTCATTAATTTTAAAAACATTGTCATATTGGGTGAAATAATGATTGATACGTATTTATATATATAATCATCAAATATATATATGTGATGATTATATAGATTTTCCATTATAACAAAACAAATAATTAACATAAATATAGCCATTATCCATGTAAAGTTTTGTTTGATTATTCTTAAAATTTTCGAATTAATTTCCTGTAATTTCATATATTTACCTACCTTTTCTTATAGTTTTCACTATTTATTATATATCATTCAATTATTATATAACATTTAATTACAAAACACAAGTAAAAAGTACTTTCAATTATTATGAAGTACTTTTTGCTTGCGTTTTTTATAATCTAATCTGTTATATTTAGATAATCTTGTATACTTTTTGAAATAGCTTCTACATATGCATTTTTATTATTTAATAAATTATTTAAATCTTCTGAACATGTCATAAAGCCAAGTTCTAATAAATATCCTTCTACACCAATGTTTGAGTTATAATATTTATTTACTCCATATTCTGTATTTCTGCCATCAATATATGCATTAGTTGCTATTCCACCAGTTTCTCTTATCATGAACATATATGGAGTATCTGTTGTAATGTTATATTCTTTATAACCTAATTTAGCTGCATATTCTTGTACTTCAGTAATTTCTTGTTCACTATAATTTCTAACATACACTCCATCTTGCATTTTATATAATATATTAGGTGAGTATGTGGTATTTGTAATATTGACTATATTATCTGCTATTAATTTAGGAAAATACAAATTAGAATTTGGGGGAGAATAAATTTCTATTCCTCCAGTTTTTATAGCAATACCACTACTATTTAAATGTATAGAAAATACAAGTTTTGCTTTCACTATATTAGGAATAACGCCCCTACCTTCTTCACCATATACATCAATATACTCATCTTTGTCTCTGATTAATTTTACTTTTAATCCTAATTCTTCTAATTTATATTTCAAATCCAATGAATATTCTAATACAATTTCAGATTCATAATATTCACCTTTAACTGCGCCAGGATCATTACCACCATGACCTGGATCTATTACTATATCATATACATCAATAGGCAATTTTGCCTCTTTAACAGTTAAATTCATATATGTAACTAAAATACCATTTAAAAAATATTCATTTGAATTTATATTTATTTTATTATTTTTATTATTATCTGTAATTGTATAATACTCGATATTTTCATATTCTGTTTTATTATTTAACAAATAATAATTATCAGATTGAATACCTTCTAAAGTATTCACAACTTTAAGTAATATATAATATTCACCTTGTGCTATTTCTTCTAAATTTATACCACCATTAATTTCATCTGATGTACTAAATGTAATACCATTTTGATTTATACTATACTTAATTTCAAAAGGTATTTCTACTCCTGTTATATCTTTTAAAACCAATTTAATTTCATTTATATTATTATCTTTTACATTAGTTTCTAGTTCCCCTTCTATATTTAAATGTGTACCATAAACTACATATTTATTAACATTTACAAGTTCTGATTGTATATTGTTAAATAAATTTTCTGTTAAAGCGTTTATTTCTATATTTGAACTAGTATTATTTAATGTATATACAAACCCTATAAACAAAGTAGTTATTGTTATTAATGCTATCAATATTTTCTTGTTTTTTATCAAATATTCACCTCATGTATTAAAACAAATTTATTTGTGTCTAGATTATATCATACTTATTTATATAATATGTGACAGTTTTATGAGAATTTATATATTATATCTAATGATTATAAATATAATATTAGAACATTTAATACACACAAATAACGAGCTTTATTATACTTTTTCTTAGTAATATTAAAATAAGTTTTTAGCCAATATGATTTAGTTATACATTTTTCAATATTAGAAAGAAGAAATTGTACTAATTAAAAAATCAGTACAATTTTAGTTATTTCTAACAAATTCTAGCTTTTTTGACCCCAACTATTGATATTGAGCCGTGTTTTTGAAACCTATACTTCAACTATTTTATGATTTATACTATTTATTTTTTCTTTAACTTAACAATAATAAATACTATTAAAGTAATTATTCCTACTATTAATAGATACGGTATAACATATACTATACCCATAATTGTATTTATAAAAATTTCTTTTATTTGTATTAATGAAGATTCAAATGTATCTTTTATTCTACTAAATGTATTCTTTTCAGTTATTTCTGTACTCTCTACTTCTGTTAATTTAACTGTAACAGTTGAATATGATATTTGATTATCATATGAATCTTTTTGTCTTTGAAGTGATTCTCTTTGTTCTATAACCTTTTGAGTTTGATTACTTATTTCAAGTAAATCTTTTGCAACTGTTGCTTTCTTAATCAATTCATTTAATTGCGCTTCTTGAAGTTTGTATGATTCTATTTTAGCTTCTATATCTGCATAACTAGATGAAATATCCTGTGCTTCTTCATAATACGAAACAACATTAGCAATTTTTTTAAGTTCAGTATTAAAATTTTCAAATTCATCTTTTGAAATCTTTATTGTCATATCAACATTTCTTAAATTAGAACTTTGTGTTTTCATAATATCATATGTGCTTCCTTGATTTTCTTGCATTTTTACAACATTAGCATTTGAAATATTAATCAATTCCTTAATACTATTTAAATTACTATCATAATTATCTGTTTGCATAGTTATATTTGATTTTTTTATAATTTTAGTTGCGTCTTGTTTATCAAAAGTTTGTTCAACTGGAACTCCGCTCTCAATTGATTGTGCTGATAAACCAGATTGAGGAGAAATAGAATCAAAATTAGGACTTGTTACTACATTACCAGCAGTATTAGTTCCTTTAGTATTTTGATTGTAATTAATCATAAAAATAGCTAAGATTACTAAAACAATTATTACTATACTTATAATAAGAACTTTTTTCGTATTTGTAAACATTTTTAACACACCTTTCTTTAATAACTTTATTATACTTTATTTTATTTTTGTTTTCAATAGAATATACTAATAAATAATTATTAATTAGTATATTTTTTATGATCCTACAGATTGATATTTCTTTACACCAAGTTTCCATACTAAGTAACAAGGTAATATAAATAGTATTGATACAAACGGTGCAAATATGTATAATGTATTACTACTTTTTCCTATTACATAAAGAAGAGGATAATAATTTACCATTGAAAGTGGTAATACATAGGTGAAAAAGTTAAGTACCCACTTTTTATATATATTCAAAGGATACTGCGATAAATCTCTTCCTCCATCTGTAAATATATTCATAAGCTCTAAGCTTTGTATTGTAAAGAAAGTAAGTCCTGCTTTTAGTACATGTAAACTTGAAAATATTATAACTGTTCCAATAATCATAAAGAACATAGTTATTAATTTATCCATTGCTATTAAATATGGACAATAATAAAATAGTATTATAAATATAATTATTGAAAGTACTGCCCTACCCATTCTAGCAAAATCTATTTTAGTACCAAGTACCTGAAGCATAATATTAACTGGTCTTACTAAGATTCTATCAAATTCGCCATTAGATATAGTACTAGTAAAACTATCAAAACCTCTAAAAAAGCATTCACTTATAGAAAATCCAAGATATGATATTACAAAACAAATAAGTACATCCTCAAATGTATATCCTTGTATATTTCCAAACTTTTCAAACAAAAAATATATAGCAAGAAGTGAGAACATTGAAGAAAATGCTTGTCCAATAGCTGTTAATATGAATGACATCTTGTACTGTAATAAGCTCTTTATATGTATTTTCAAATATGTAAGATATATCGTTAACATTTTAACCTCCTTGTATTACTACTTTTTTCATAGAATTTTTCATTAAAAATTTCCCAAACATTATTAAAATAACAATCCATAATATCTGAATTCCTATTATTTTAATAATTTCTAAATTACTTGATATATATCCGTTGTATATATTATATGGTATATTTTGTATGTAGTAAAACGGTGTATATTTAAGTATTGTTTGTACTATATCTGGCATAAGTGGAATAGGTATTAATCCTCCACTAAAAAAATCTCCTATTAAGCTAAATGTTATTTTTACTCCCATTGGAGATATTGCAGTTATTGTTATTACATATATAATCATAATATATGATAATAAAATAATAGTACTAAAAAACATAGTGATTACAAACCAAATAGCAGCTAATATACTTACAGGTGCTGACATAGAAAATTCTCCAAGTACGGGTAGTGTACATATTAAAAATATTGGGAATGCTCTAAGTACTGTCTTTGCTACCTTAAGTGCAAATGTTTTTACAAACCATATATCATATAACTTTATTGGTTTAGTTAGTTCATAAGCTAAATTACCTGATACTATACTTTCAAAAATATCTTTATCTACACTCCAAAATGCGAATAACATATAGAAAGATTGTTGTAACCAAATATATGTTACTACTTGACTAGATGAATACGAACTTGTATCCGAATTATTTATGAATGCAGTAAATAGCATTATATACATAAATCCCCATGCAAATTGTGTGGCTATTCCTGCTAGAGCAGCAACTTTATATTGCATTTCATTTAAAAACTTCATTTTAAAATATGCTATATATAGTCTCATATGCCATACTCCTGATATAGTTTTACAACAATATCATCTACTGATGTATTATCTACTTCTAAATCTAATATTTCTATTTTACTTGTTAAAAATGCTATAGCCTTAGCTAATGTTATCATATTTTCATTTAGTTCTATTTTAATCCTACCCTTATGTTTTTCTACAAATATAAGTCCATCACATAATTCGTCTATATCCCCATTAAACTCTACTGTTAAATATTTTTTACTGAATTTCTTTTTTAAATCAGATAATTTACCATCTAATAGTATTTTACCTTTTCCTATTAGTATAATTCTATTTGTTAGTGCTTCTATATCTTGAGTATCGTGAGTTGTGAGTATTATAGTAGTTTTATCTTCTTTGTTAATTTTATTTATAAATTCCCTAACTGCTATTTTAGATACTGCATCTAATCCAATCGTTGGTTCATCTAAAAACACAATTTTTGGTTTATGTAAAAATGCAGATGCTATTTCGCATCTCATTCTCTGTCCTAAACTTAGTTGTCTAGTTGGTATTTTAATAATTTCTTCTATATCCAATAACTTAACTAATTTTTCTTTTTGCTCCCTATACACATCCTCAGGTATTTTATATATGTGTTTTAGAAGTTCAAAACTATCATCTACTGGAACATCCCACCAAAGACCACTTCTATTTCCAAATACAACTCCAATATCTTTTACATATTTAGTTCTTTGTTTCCAAGGAATTAAGCCAGAAATATTAGCTTGTCCACTATCTGGCGTAAGTATACCCGCCATAATCTTTATGGTAGTTGATTTACCTGCTCCATTTGGACCAATATATCCTACCATTTCTCCTTCATTAATTTTAAAAGAAATATCATCTAGTGCTTTTACAACTTCATAGTCTTTCTTAAAAAATGTTCTAAATGCATTTTTTAAACCTGCAGATCTTTTTCTTATTCGATAAGTCTTTGTTATATTCTTTAATTCAATCATCAAAACACCCCTCCTTTGACTAATTAATATATATAAATATGCCCTATTTTTTGGTATTAACATTATACATTATTTTATTATTATTTACAATAAAATGTAAAAATTAACCTATTATAATATATAAATTTGCTATACTTTGTATTTATTGTTATTAAATGCAAAAAACACTTGAGTAAATTTACTCAAGTGTTTTTATTTATTGTATAATTATTAGGATTTTTCTTCATCACTTTTTGGTGCGAAGAAATCCGGATCATCAAAGAAACAATCTATTCCATCGCAATCTTCGGCATATGGACAACCATTGCAATAACATGACTGAGGCACAATGCCTTCTACTGTATCAATGTATTCCAATAAATCGAGGGCGGTTTGATCTACTACTGATAATTCAGCCATCAATCCGGTAGTTTCGTATATAATACCTGCTGGATCTGCAGCATTATTTTCCAATGCTTTTGCGGCAGCTAATATGAACGTATTGCAAACTTCATTTCTTGTTAAAATAGCCTCTACAAGATCCTTAGACAATTCAATAGCTGACCGAGACTGCATAAAGCATTCAGGACATACACCATTTTTTAGGTTTTCTGGATCTCTTCCACAAAAGTCGCACATAATTATGCCTCCTCTAAATTTGTTTTTTACATGAATATTATATCACTTTTTTTGTAAATATCAAGTTCTATTGTCATAAAAAGGTAACTTTTGTCTCGAATTCTCTAGATATGATCTATATTTTCCCTATATTTCGACATAATTGATACTTTTTTACTTTATTGCCTCTATTATGTATGAAGCAACATAATTTTCAACATTTTCATTTGTTACCCATGAATTTATTATTTCTTTACTATTATCTTTTGGAGTTAACTTTATATTTATAAATCCAGCTTCTTGTATCATATTTCTAATGTTTTCCACATATTCAGCTCCTGCAATACAACCAGACATCATAGTTAAATCATTTTTAATGTTTTCTGGTAATTTTGCTGTAGCTAATACATCTGATATTGATAATCTTCCTCCATTTTTGAGTACTCTATATGCCTCTTTAAATACTCTGTCTTTTTCTAGAGACAAATTTATTACACAATTTGAAATAATAACATCAACTGATGAATCTGCAACTGGTAAATTTTCTATTTCACCTAATCTAAATTCTACATTAGTGTATCCAAGTTTTCTGACATTATCACGAGATAATTTAAGCATCTCATATGTCATATCTACTCCAAGTACAGTTCCGGTTTCTCCTACTTGCTTTCTTGATAAAAAACAATCAAATCCGCCACCACTTCCTAAATCAAGTACTGTTTCACCTTCTTTTAAACTAGCTATAGCAATTGGATTACCACATCCAAGCCCCATATTAGCTTTTTCAGGCATACTATTTATATCTTCATTAGAATACCCTATCTTTTTTGAAACTTCTTCAATGTCTTGTTCAGTAAAATCTAATACATCACTTTCGCAACTACATCCACCTCCACAACAACTTGATGATTTTTGCGTAGCTACCTTAGAATAACTTTTTCTAATATGTTCTCTTACCTCTTCTTTATTTAAATTCATAAAAAACCGTCCTATACATTTTTATTCTTCTATTTCTTCTTGAATATATTTCTTTGTTTCTTCTTTACTTGGTATTCTTCCAAACACTTTAACTTTTTCATTAATAACTAATGCTGGAGTTCTCATAACGCCGTATGCCATTATTTGTTTTATATCTTCTACCTTTTCAAAAGTAGCTTCAATATTTAATTCTTTTGCTGCTTCTTCTGCAAGTTTGTTTAATGTTTTACAATTTGAACAACCCATACCTAATATTTTAATTATCATTAATTTCACCCCCTAAAAACCTAAATAGAACATATATAACGCAAGTAATATAACTAATGTAGCAAAGGTATACTTTAATATATTTGCTATTTTACTGGTTTTATTTGAATTTACAAAATTTTGAGTAAATCCAACTGATGTACCTGCTATTATTACTAAAGCTGAATGCCCTATTGCATATACTAACAATAGAATTCCTCCTAATAATATATTACCTTTTTCTGCAACAAATGCTAGTATTGCAATCAATACTGGTGTTGAACAAGGTGTTGAAAAAATACCACCTACAATACCTAATAAGAATGCACCAATAATTCCTTTGCTTTTTTTAGGAACACTACAAGCATTTGATCCTACTTTTATTACTCCAAGCATCTGTAATCCCACAGCAAGTAATATTACTCCTAATATTATATACCACCAAGTTCCGATACCTATAAACATTCTACCTATTGTTGCAGATAAAACACCTAAAACAGTAAATGTAAGTACTAAACCTAGTGAAAATGCTAATGAATATATAAGTGGTTTTTTCTTATCGTTTTCACTATATCCACCAACATATCCAATGATTAAAGGAATAGATGATAATGCACAAGGTGTAAATGAAGATAATATACCTGCAATTAACGCAAATAATATGGCAAACCATATATTTTGTGTTAACAATGAACCGAATTGTTCAAGAAAATTATCCATTACCTAATCCCCATTTCAGCTAATTTTTTTACTATGTCAGTTTCATATAATACACCTTCATGTCTATATATAGCGTTACCTTGACTATCAAAAAAAATTTGTGTGGGAGTTACTCTGATATTATATTTTCGTGTTTGTTCTGAGTTTTTATATACATCTACTATATTCACTACTAATTTATCTTTATAATCTTTTGATATACTATCTAATATTGGAATCATCGCTTTACATGGTTCACATGTTGTAGAAGCAAAATCTACTAAAGTAGGTAAGTTTTCACTGTATATATTAACTACTGTATCGTTTTTAATTTCTGTATTACTAATACTATTTTTAGCAATTTGTGATTTCTCAATATTTTTAAATATAAATATTCCTGTAATACTTAATACTATTACTGCTACTATAATTATTTTTATTATATTTTCTTTATTCATTACTGGAGACTTCATATTTGACATTCTATTTCCCCCTCGTTTTTTATTTTAATTACACTAATAAATACGCAAATGCATTAAATAAATATCCTATTAATATAATACCAAACGTTACTATTGATATGAAAACAATAAGCAATTTAGGTTTTACTACTCTGCTTATCATAACCATAGACGGTGCTGATAATGCGGTTACAGCCATCATAAATGATAATACTGTTCCTATAGCTATACCTTTTAAAAATAAAGCTTCTGCTATTGGTATTGTTCCAAATATATCTGCATACATAGGTACTCCAACTAATGTTGCAAGAATTACAGCAAATGGATTATTAGATCCTATAATATTTTCTATTACACTTTGTGGAATAAAATTATGTATTGCAGCGCCTATTCCAACTCCTAGTAATATATATATCCAAACTTTTTTTATAACTGATTTTACTTGCTGAGTTGAATAATCTATTCTTTGTTTTCTTGTAAGTTCTTCTGCTGCAATATCAGCATCTTTTATGTCTCTTATATAGTCTTGTATTTGATCCTCCATATGTAATTTATCAATTATAGTTCCTCCAATAACTGCTAGAATTAAACCTATAATAACATATGCTACTCCAATTTTAACACCAAAAAATGATATTAAAATCAACAGCGAAGCTATATCTACAAGTGGCGAAGAAATTAAAAAAGAAAATGTTATTCCTAGTGGTAATCCTGATGATGTAAATCCAATAAAAATTGGAATACTTGAGCAACTACAAAATGGTGTTATTGTTCCAAGTAATGCACCCATTATATTACCCTTAATACCTTTAAATTTACCTAGTATTTTTTTTGTTCTCTCTGGTGGAAAATAGCTCTGTATGTATGAAACTAAAAATATTAAAACTGATAATAGTATAAATATTTTTACAACATCATAAATAAAGAAATGAACTCCTCCACCTATATTTGTGCTTATTGACATATGAAATACTTTTTCAAGTATCCATTTTATAATGTCACTAAGCCATTGCATCTTTAAAACTTGATCATTAATCCATGAAAATATTTGCATTTAACATTCCTCCTAGCATTTCTCATTACAACCTCTTGAATCTTTTATTCTTATTTTTAAACTCTCTATATCATCGATAGATTTCTTGTCATTTATTAATTCTTTTTCAATAATATTTTTTACAATGCTATTGTATGAATCGTTTTTTACTATACTATACTTAATCCAAGATCCATCTTTCTTATCTTCAATAATATTAGCATTCTTCATTATAGTTAAATGTCTAGAAACTGTTGATTGAGGTAATTTTAAAATATCCACAATTTCACAAACATATAAATCCGAATAATATAAAATATTAATGATTCTAAGTCTTACTTCATCTGATAATGATTTCATTAATTTTAATGTATCTTTCATAATTTCACTTCCTCTCGTACAAGCATATCCGCATTTCCGGATATGTTAATATTATATGCCTAAAAATTCGATTTGTCAATAAAATATTTAAAAAAAAGTGAAAACACCTCTTTTTAAGAAGTGTTTTCTTTATATATTAACATTTTGCTCTTTTAACTTAAATTATATAATTTCTATATACATAATAGTACAAACTGTTTTTGTATGTAGTTACTCCTGCAGTTGGTGCATCTAATATTAATCCCGCATTTAATGGGAATACTCCAGCACCTAATAGTGTTGGTGGAGTATTTGCAAGAAAATTAATTCTTGTTAAACTAGTACAGGCATCAAAACTATTACTTGCTATAGCTATAACAGATATAGGAATTGTAATCGTTTGTATAACACTTGAACCAGAAAATGCACCTGTAGATATTATTTTAGTTGTACTTAATAAAGTATATGTAGTACCTACTTTTTTATTTGGATATTTTATTAAATACGTGCCTGTTTTATCATATAATACTCCCGCAGTTGCTGAGTAAAATGTGTTACTTGCATTCACACTTATAGTTGTAATAGAAGTATTGCCTGATAAAAATCCATTTCCAATATTAACTACATATCTAGGTATTGTAATAGTTACTATATTGTTACTATTATTAAATGCATCAGCTTTTATAGATGTTACGTTATATGTAGTTACATCTATAAGAAATGATTCTGGTATTATTAAATTTGTATCACTACCTGCATAACCTGTAATTTCTATTTCATTAGCATTTATAATATTGTATGCAAATGTTCCTGTATAACTAACTCTTCTGATTACATCAGCTGGCCAAGTAGGATCTGTAAATCCAGTAGCAGCTGTTGGTACAGAAATTGTATAATTGTAGTCTCTTTTAACAGGATTACGTTGGAAGTATGCTGGGAAAGCACTTGCACCAAGACTAGGAGCTTGCATTACACTCATTGAAAAACTTGTTGACGGTCCCGCTGCTCCTCCTACACCACCTGCATAAAGGTTATAAAATGCAGAAGATCCTATTGTTATTAAATTTTCTCCTAAGATTACACTTGTTATTCTGCTATTACTATTAAATGCATAATCATCAACTACTTTAACACCGTTAAATATTACATTAGTTAAGTATTCACAATCTTCAAAAGCATGTTTTCCTATATATGTTAATCTGTTCGCTGATAAACTGTATACGTTCTTTCCTGTAAATGCATAATTACCGATATATACCACAGAAGATCCTAGTGAAACATTGAATGTTTGAACACCTGCTGACTGTGCATTAAAATATGCATAATCTCCTATTGAAACAACATCCATTGTTTGTGAATTTGCTGTAAATGTAGTTGGTATACTATATGCATTAGTTAGAGTGTCACCATGATACTCTACTATTTCCCAACCAGTAGCTATAGAGTCATCTACTTTCAGTTTTGTTACTGATTTTATTGTGTATTCACCTATATCATATGTTAGTGGTGCATTTACATAACTACCAACTATTGTACCTGTTCCGTAAATATAATTTTTAAAATCAACTGACATTGAATTTCTGTATGCATCTACATAAGTATAGTTACTAGATAAATTTCCGTATGGTACATATATTCTTAGCCTATTACCTATTTGAGTACCTGCATTCAAAAATGCGTTACTGCCAAATGTTATATTCATAGTTCCAGATGCTACATTACCATTTGTTGAAGTGAAAAATATCTGTTCTATTGCAGTATCATTTTCGAGTAAATTATTTCCTAAGTTAGTTATTGATCCTAAATTTACATAGTTTAATAAATTATTTTCAGCAAATGCATAATTTCCTGCGGATGCTAAACTATTAAAACTAATACTTTGTAGTTTGTTACTTATAAATGCATAATTTCCTACATTTACAACACTATTAGCTACAACAGAGCTTATGCCATTTAATGCATTAAATGAATAGTTTCCAATGTTTAATAAACTAGGATTAGATATTGCAAATGTGTTGCCTGGTATCATTTGAGCGAATTTATATGCATAATCTCCTACTGATATTAAATCATATGTTTCACTGTTTATAGTTAATGTGTTTGGTAAGGTGTAAGAACTAGCTATATCATCTCCATGATATTCTATCATTTCCCAACCAGTTACATTTACTGCACTTGCATTTGTTTTTGTTACTTTTCTTACACTAAAAACACCAATATCATATGGTATATTAGGCTGTGAATAACTACCAACAATGTTGCCTTTAGGGAAGAAATATTCTTTATAATCAGGTGAAAATAATATTTTATATGTATCTAAATATGGTTGTCCATTTGAAGCAATTGCATCAGTTACATATATCCTAAGTCTATTATTAGTTAAAGACCCAACGTCTGTTATTGCAGTATTATTAAATGATAAATTTAAATCAGTTGATTCAAAAAATATTTGCTCTAATCTATCCAAATTGAATAGTGCATTTGCACCCATAGTCTTTACAGTACCTAAGTTAACGCTATATAGTGTTAACATGTTTGCTAATGCATAATCTCCTATTGAATTTAGTTTATCAAAACTAGCTTTAGTTAATGATGAATCTTCAAATGCATTAGATCCTAATGTAATCAACGAATTTGCTATTATAGAACTTATTCCTTTTGTTCCCTTAAATGCATTATCACCAATATTTAATAAGTAATCACTGTTTATATCTACGCTAAGTCCTGTTTCTAAAGTTGTATGAATAAATGCATTGTCACCTACAGATATAACATTTAAAGATAAACTATCGATATTAATTGCTGTTGGAAAAACGTATCCACTTTGTAAGTCTTTTCCATGATACTCAATTATTTCCCAACCAGTTACATTAACACCGTTGGAATTTAGTAAGTCTGTTACCTTTATTGAATATTCACCAATATCATAAGGTATAGGTGTATTTGTATAATTACCAATTATTATACCTCTTTCATAAACATATGAACTATATTGTGAAAATAACAATTTATAAAAATCTACGCTTGCTGCATCATTTGGTACATATATTCTAAATCTTTTATTAGCATTAATTCCAATATTTGAAAAGTTTGTTTCATCAATATTCATATTATTTATATCACTACAACCAATAAATAGTTGTTCTAGATTAATATTATTTGCTATTGCATTTTGTCCAATTACACTTGCTTTTCCTATATTCAAACTATATAATGTACTAATATTTGCGAATGCCTCTTTACCTATTGAATATAAGTTATCAAATTCTGCTTTAGTTAATTTTGTAGAAGTAAATGCGTATTCCCCTATTGTCTTTACATTAGGAGCATTTATAGAATTTATTTTTAATCCATAAAATGCTTTATTACCAATATTTAATATATTAGTATTACTAATATTTACTATATCATTTAATTTGACAGTTGAATTTCTATAAGCATAATCTCCAATTGATATTACATTTTTTGTTACGCTATTTACTGTTAATGTAGTTGGTATATTGTAAGATGATGTTAAATCTGCTCCTTGATAAGAAACTATTTCCCATCCATTTACGTTATTATTATTATAATCTTTTAAAGTTACGTCTTTTACCGTATATTCTCCAAAATCATATGGTATAGCTACATGAGTATAATTTCCTATTATTGATCCAGTTGAATATATATATTGTTCATTTGCTGAGAATAGATTTTTATATAGGCTTAAATATGAATTTCCGCCTGCACTATTTCCATTAGGTACATAAACACGAAGTCTACCATCTAAATATTGTCCCCATTGGCTAAATACTGCTGTGTCTCCTACAGTTAAACTAATAGTCTCTGCATTATTCACGGTTTTTGTAGAGATATTATTAAAATACACTCTACCAAGTTGTGGACAATTATATAAAGCTTTATCACCTATTACTTGAACTTTACCTAAATTAATTTCATATAGACTTGTATTATCCTTGAATGCATTATTCCCTAAATTAGTTAAGTTATCTAATGTTACATATTGTAATGGATTTGCTTCAAATGCGCTATTACCAATTGAAGTAATGGTATTTCCATATAAATTAACCAGTTTAGTATTATAGAAAGCATAATCACCTACTGAATCAACATTTTGTAAATTTATACCTATTATGTTACTACTATAAAATGCATAGCTTTTTATAACCTTTATATAATTTGATATTGTTACTGTTGTTCCGGTAACTGGTGTTATTATATCTCTAAAAGAAGAAAATCCTAATTCGTTTATATCATATTGTTGATTGTTATACATTATATTACTTGGTATTGTGAATGTATTACCAACATTTATTCCACCTACAAATAGCGATATTCCAACACCACCAACTGTATTATATATAAAGTAGTTTTTTGAATCAGCTAAATTTGAACTTCTATGTATATATTCATTTGATAAATTTGTTGTACTTTTATAAAGTTCCAGTGAATTTTCTGGCACAAAATATTTAGAACCATTTACACTATTATCAAAAGCTTGATTTCCAATTACAGGAGGGTTTAATCCTTCGAAATTAATATATTTAGCATCTGTAAATGCCTGACTTTCAATTGTTGTAACAGTTTCAGGTATTGATAGAAAATAAAATTTATTTGTTGGCTCTGAAGGAATTCTACCAAGTGTATCATTTAAAAATGCATTTGAACCTATTTCTACTAAAGTCTTAGGTAATATAACAGTTTTTAAAGATGTTTTGTTAGCCATGGCACCAGACATAATTCTATCTACAACACTACCATCTTTAACTCTTGCATTTGCTATATCTAAATGTTCTAATAGTGGTATTTCATTGCTTTTTAAAAATGTGAAATTTATATTTTCCATATAGTTTGCATTTACTGTATATACTATCATTTTTTTTATATTTGCAATACTCTGCATTACATCAGGAGAATTACCTTGTGTAAAATATTCAATTAATAAATCTCTAATTGTATCATCAGCATTTCTTATATATACTATATATGAGTTTTCTTCTCCAACAATAGGAACTACAGAATCTATTATATCAGTATATGATATATCCGCTTGTCCAAAACTGTCAGAACCACTTACAGTTATGTCTGAAGATGCTACTCCTTTTACTATTAGTGTATTACCATTATTTGGTCCTTTATATGGAGTTGCATTTGTAGGTAAAACTATTGAACTTCCACCTTCAACACCTCTAATTATATTTAAGTTATATATATATATTTGTGGTTTAGTAAATGAATCTAATAGTCTCATGTTTTGTAATTGAACTTGAACTATACTTCCATTATTTAGTATTTCTATATTAGTTGCATTGGGTTCAGCTATAACATTTCCAACATCTACACCCGGTGCGATTGTAAGTCTTGTATTAGACATTATATTTAAATCTGCCGGAATATTTCCAATCTTATTGTTTACTATTCTTACATTATCTAGTAGTACTCCATCTTCCTCTTCATTTTGTAAACCATTTAAAGTAATCTTTCCTGCAACATATACATCATATGCTCCATTTTCACCAAGAAAATGAATTTTACTTTTTGGAGTATTAATATATAGTTGATTTCCAATATCGATTTGACCAGATCCGGCAGTATTAATATTCAATTCTCCAAATTCTACAAAATCATAAACTAAATCACCTGCTATTGCCAGTTTATAACCATTTGCATCAATATTTATTCTTCTTGATATATCTACTGAACCTTCTATGTTTACATTTGACATAAGTTTAACAGTATCACCAGGCACAGCATTACTAATAGCATTTCTAAATTGTAATTCACTTTCTACTTGCCATATTTCTCCTTCTTGAGATCCACTTATATCTGCGCCTACTTGTGTTACATAAACATTTGTATGAACCGATAATTGCTGACCAGCGTATAAGGCAGTGTTAGCAGTTGAATACATTCCATAATCTATTCTATAGTATCTCTTGTTATTTTCAGGAAATTCTTCATCTAGGTTAATAACTCCATTTGTAATTGAGTTTCCTATAGTAGAAAGATTAGAAACCGGCAAAGAACTATCAAATTCGACGTTTGACTCAAGTGGATTTGCTGCTGCATATGCTTTTAATTTAGTATCATACTGAGCATTAACTCCGTAACTTTTTACTCTATCAGTTACATCATAAAATCTATAATACATAACACCTGAATTTGCAACTGTTCCATCTAGTAAAAAAGTTATATTATATTGAGCATCCAGTGATCCTACATCCTCTATTTCAATAAATTTACTGTTTCTAGATGTAACACCTAAATTAGTTTCATGAATCATAGTTGATACATCGTCTATATTACCTAAAAAAGTACCAGCACTATCATATTGATTGATTTCACAATCGATATTACCAATACCAAAAAAAGTTCCTTTACTTATATATTCGTTGTAAAACCAAGCAAAAACAGAATTTCCTATTATTAAAAACATAACTATAACTACAAGTGATTTTAAAGATATTTCATTAATTTTTAAAGTTTTGATTTTTTTCAATATCTTAGTTTTCATGTTATCTGAATTTATATTTTCTTTTTCTTTTTTAATATTATTAGTATCTTTAGAATCTACTTTTTTAAATTTTAATATACTTGTTATTTTTATTTTATTTTCTTTTTTAACTTTCTTTTTACATTCTTTAATATTAATTTTTTTATTTGTTTTTAAATTCAAATTACTACAATCATCTGCTATTTGAACATTCTTAGTTATTTTTTTTTCTTCAATTGTCTCTATATTTTCGGTGTCTCTAAAATTGGCAATTAATTGCCTTAATTTTGTATCATTATCAAAGATAGTTTTATGCTTTTTATCTTCTTTGTTATTTTCCACTAGTTTCACCTACTTTTTTTTCAATAATAATTTTAATTCTTTCAACTCAGCTCTGAACAATATAGATAATGGAAGTATTACTATAAAAAGAAATCCAAATATATTTCTCATCATTCTACTTATAATACTTATAATAACTATCTTATGAATTACTACTCCATATACTTGCTCTTGATATACTGCAGGATCTAAAATTGGATTAGCAATTCCTTTTGTATAAAATATGTACCTATCATTCTCTGTTATTATTTGTTCAACTTGGTGAGTAATTATTTTATCTTTAAATTCGCTAGTCATACCTTCATATGATATTACATCGCCAACTTTTATTTTACTATAATCAGTTTTTTGAACTAATATTACGTCACCGACTTTTAATTTTGGACTCATACTTGCAGTTGAAATTGAAAATATTTTTAATCCAAATATTCCATTACTTCTAGGAAATACTCTAGTAAATAATACAAGTATTATAAAAGAAATAATTATAAAAAATATTAAGTATTTAATTATATTTAAAAATTTTGTTTTCATTTATCTCTCCTATATTCAAATTTGTGACATTTATCATATTTTTACGGATTTACAAACATTATCTTATTAATAGATAGATAAGTGTTTTGTATCTCATTTGTGGCATTTTCATCAATAGATATATTGAAAAATATCGATACCATACCATTAGCAGGTATTTCCAACTTACTAAAAAAATCAAAATAGTAATGTTCATTTACTTCGTCGTACTTTATTCTATCCGCTAATTTAAATGTAAATAATTGAGGACTAGTACATGTAATTTGCACCACATTTTTTAATAAATCTATATCGCCATACATTTCTGAAAAAACAATTTTTGTTATTGAAGCAATAGTTGCTACGTTATTATATACATCTACACGAAACTTTTGGGTAGAACCAGGCTGTAATTCTCCAATTTGTATTAAAGGTTCTGATTGAGATTGTAACTGTTCAATGTATTCATTGTCTTGTAATAAAAATAGTTTTACATCTACATCATTATCTGTTACAATAAGATGACCAGCATAATCTAAGTTTTCCGCAGATGATGCATTTGTCACCATCCAAGCAAATACACCTAACATAGCTACTATTGCAACATTAAGTAAAATATTCATTACAAGCTTTGAATCTTTTAATGTATTTACTTTTTTCTTTTTTTTTGTTTTTTTTGTTACATATTTTTTTCTATATTCCATATATTCACCTCATCATAATCCCGTGATTTAGAAATTAACTGTAGTTGCATAAGATTGTGGTGATAAGCCTGGTTGTTCAGCAATTCTTACATAAACCGTCGTGTAACCAACAAATGACATAACCGGATCTGTTACTTTTGTCCATATTGTTGTTTTATCGTTAGTTAAAGCCCATTCCATATTTGTTGTTAGGTTGTTTATAGTATGGTTAGAAGTATTTGCTGTAACATTTGGAGCATTTAATAATACATTAGCGCTGCCAAATTTTAAATATACATCTAACAATGAACTTGCAATAGTGTTAGTACAGTCGACATCGCCGCCTTCTAACCATATTCTAATATTCACTCTTACTTGCGTATTTGCAGGTATCGTAGTAATTAATTTATTTAAGTCAATTGGATCGTCATCAAACGCTCCTCTACCACCATTTTTTTCATCAAAAGTTCTTACAATTTGATCTCCAATTAAAGCGGGATCAATATTGTTATATACAAAGTTACCAATACCGATAACTGCTTTTGTTGTAAATGGTTTGTCTATTCCATTTTCTCCAACATTTCCAAAAATTATATTAGATGTAGTAGTTCCATTATCTATTGTTGCTGCTATTCTTATTGCATCCGCTGCAATTCCTGTAATATTTGAATCCTTATGAATATATACATGTTTTGCGTATTCTTCTGTTTGTAAATAGAAATCATAATCAATATATCCATATTCATTTATGTTACTTTTAGCAACAGTAGTATCTATTTGAACAAAATTAGGATTTTGAACTGCTAAACCTTGTCCAAAATCAATTCTAAAAAAATTAATATTATCTGCTGATGAAACTTGTTTCAATTCAAAAGATTCAAAATCATTAAATAATTGATTAAGACTTAGTGTTGTTCTACTAGGACTATCAGGTGCAAGTTTTATCATAAGTCCATCTGCTACAGTTACTTTTATTTGATTTCCAACTATTTGTGGATTAGCTTTTTCTGAAAACCAAGAATACGAAGAAAATATAAACAAAATACTTATTCCGAATAGCACAAAAATTTTGGTAAATATTTTACTGCTAAAATGAAATTTAAATAATTTGTTTTCAGATTTATCTTTTGTTATTTTCATAATATATTCCCTTCTTCAGTATTAGTTAAATATACCAACAAAACTTAAGAATATCTTAAATTGGCCACCTTTTAACGAATATATAGCTTCTCTATCATTTCCCTCTACCCATATTCTTATAGTTACAGCTCTTATATTTTCTTCTTCAGTATCACTAATAGTATCAATACTTGTTAATTGTATATCATCCCCACTTGACAATGTCTCATATGAAGCATTTATTTCTTCAACAACATTTGATAAATTTTGTGTATGAAAAGTATCGGCATCTACAACTTTTGTATATTCATAGTTCTGTGATTCAGTTGAATCTAAGTATCCATAATATTTATCAGCTACTGTTTTAACTTGGTACCCTTTATTAGGTGCCCAGATAAATTTTGGAGCAGCTTGTTCAACAAATTGTCCATCTACTGAATCATTTCCAATAAATGCTACCCTAACCGCACCTGCTATTAAATCTTTAGAAAAATTACCATCCGGACTTTCTCTTATGATTTCAGATGAATTAAGCAAATTTATTGCGTTTTTACCTGCTGCTGGATAAACCTCAGATTTTTTTTCCAAATATATAGTTGCTGGAGCTAAAGAACGAAATAAAACTTTATATTCTAAGTAATCTTCGTTTTTAATTGCAGGAACAAAATTTATTGGTGAACCATCATCATTTTTTGAATTTGGCTTATAAAAATCAATACCATCGCTTGTAGATTCTTTGTACAAAACAAAATTATCAGCAATGTCAAACTCTGCTGTTTTTAGCCATGTTAATCCATTATCTAAAGATATTTCTACTTGCTGAGCCCCTGCTGTAGTAGCATTTAATTTATTAACACCTATTTCTTGGTTATTTGTAAACCATGCATATGATGCTATTATGCAAAAAATCACTGCTATAAGTAATTTTGTAGCTGAAGAAACTAATTTTTCTTTCAGTATTACACTTCTTGGTATTAACGATTTACTTTCTACGTTTTCTATAATTTTTGTTTTCATATTCAAAACTATACCTCACTTTACTATTTTCGTATTATTTGAATTGCTTTCTTCAAATTAACGTTATGTCTTTTTATACATCTGCAAAGTTCATTATATATAGTTTTCTGGACTTTGATTTTCTTTCGTTTATACAAAGCAAAAGTTTTAGCAAGTATTTGCTTAAATTCTGCCGCATTTATATCTTTATTTTCTTTCATAAAATCTTGAATTGATTTATTTAAATAATAATCATCAGATTTTTTTTCTTCTGTTTTAGCATCCTCATTTTTTGATGTTAGATTATTTAATATATTGTAATTCATAAAAGATGTCAGTACATATTTAAGTTCAACTTCTTTGTCAGAATCAATAACTAAATTTTCTTTAACTTCTTTTCTATCTTTATAGTCATATCTCTCGACAAACTCCCATAATTCCAATGCTTTCTTAAAATTTGTATTTTTTAAGATAGTATTAGTCTTTCTAATTGGTGATCTAACTGGTAGAGCACCTTGTAAAGATTTCATTAATGGACTTTTAATAAAGTCTTGAACAATTTGTTCAACTTTAATAATTCTTGTATTTATATCTAACCCTTGTCCATCTGTTTTTAATGAATCTTCATAAGAATTTGCTTCAACATTAAGACTAATATTTATAAGTTCACTGTTTACTTTTGTTTGCGTATTGAAATTAATTTTTTTATCACTTTTTGAGAAAGATCCTTCTTTAACAGCATCTTTTCTTTGTTTTATAAACATAAATAAGTTATTAAGTAAAGAAAATACAAATCTGTTTTCATACAAATCGTAAGTTTCTTCTTTATGTATATTTAAAACTGCACTAGGTGTTATAAATCCATCGTCGCTTACACTCTGTATTAGATTAGTATGCTGCGCCAAATGTCTTATTGTTTCCATTGATATTTTTTTTGCTTTTTCTATAGGTACGATTTCTTCTTCTTGCATTAAAAATTTCTTTGGAACCCTTACTATAGCATCTAGAAACGGAATAGTTTCCTCAATTTTGTCTACCCATGAATAATCAAATTGGATACTATGAATATCTGTTTGAATCTTATAGTTAGAATTATTTTGAGAAACAAATTCTTGTAACTTGTTTTCATCAATATTTTTTACTAAATCATTAATTCCTTCTGTTTCCACTTTAATACCTCTTACTTTATATTACATCATTTTCTTAAGTCTTAATAGAAAGCTTTTACATTCGCCCATATTATCCTTGCCAAATGTTTTACCTAAAAAAACAATAAAACCATCAATTTCATCTCTTATGAAAGAAAGATTTAATTGTTCAAATTTTCTTAAAATTTTATGCGCTATTACATAATCTATTGCATCTATTTCAGTACCACCACATGCCATATATGCAGGTACGAAATCTTTTAATTGCTTAACAATACGATTACCAAAAGCCATACGAAAATGTTCTATAACGTAATCATCCATTTTTACTAGATTATCCATATTTTCATCAGATACATGATATTTATTATGTCCTTCTTCAAACAATTTTTCTAAATATTTACTACTTAGTCTTATTGGATCAGTAGGTGGTGGATCAAATTTCACACCTTTATCATTGATATCTATTGGCATTGCTCTATCATAAACTTTATCAGTTACCATGAATGTAGAATCATCGTTATTGATTGTACCAATATACCACATATTATCTGGTAATTTTAATTTACCATCAGGTAGTCTTTTTGGATCTGTAGGCCATACACTTGGTACTAACTCTATAATCCATTCAGCTCTACTTGGCATCTCTAAGATAGATAACATTTCTGCGAAGTAATACTCAACACGGGCTATATTCATCTCATCCAGTATTGTTATATATACTTGATCAACGTATGTAGCTTCGTACATTTTCTTTAAAACTTCTGTTTCACTAAATTTTTTGGTAAACTCATTAAAAAATCCAAATAACTCTGTTCTATCACGCCATGACGGCTGAACAGATGCTATAATTGCATCATTTTGTATAAATTTTCCCCATGCATAAGGTAGTGAAGTTTTACCTGTTCCAGATATACCTTGTAATATAATAAGTCTATTAGAAGCAAAAGAAGCTAAAAATAATCTAATTATATCAATTTTGTAATATAAACCTAATTTAAAAGCTGCAAAATTTCTAAATTTTTCACATATATCTATTAATGATAAATCATCATTAGTAATAATTGGCACATAAGTTTCCATGTCTTTATCAATTTGTATAAGTTTGAAGAAACGGCTAGCTTCGCCAGTGTCTACTTCCTTTTTCTCGTCAGTAGCAGCATCCTTTATTATTGGATTACCCTTTTCATCAAATTCTACATTATCATCTGAAGTTTCACCTGGTTTTAAACCAAGTTGAGACACTTTCATTGCGAATAATTCTTCTTTTTCATGTGTTAATTTAAATACATCATCGTTTAATTTTCCTAATTCATCTAATAGTGACTCTTGCTCTACTAGAGATTTTCTTATTCTTACATACTTTTTGAAAAGTAATACAAACAATAATATAGCAGAACCAACAAGTACTATTATCAATATAATAGCAATAACAATAAATATCCATTGACCACCTTTAATATCACTTGAATATCTTCCAATGATATTATAATAGTCTCCGAAATTTAGTATCTGTTTTAATCCATTAAAAATTCCATTTAATATTTGACCTACCCCGCCAAAAAATTGTGACATAAAATCAAATAAAAATCTAACGTATAAATCCATATGTTGTCTCCTTAAATTGTATTACTTTTCAAATATATTTTTCCTCTATTTTTTAACTATTAGTTATATTATCATCTTGTCTGATTCTCACCATAATTAAAACAAAATTTACTAATTGAAATACAAATATTATAAATAATGGTAATATGATGCATATAAAGAAACCTAGTTTTGATTTGAAGAAATCTAATAAGTATCCACCTTTAGAAATCTTAATAGTACCAAATTTAGCAACAATATCTCCTGGTGCTACTTCTTTAGCGTCGGCCAATTCATTATTATCACCCTTTGTTACAAAAGACATTACCCCATTATCATTCTTTATTTCTTTAATTCTATGGGTTATTATTACTATTTTATCTTTTTCCATTGAGAAAAATGAAATTACATCTCCCTCTTTTAAAGCTTTAACATCAGTTTTCTCACTAACTATTAAATCTCCTGTTAAAATAGCAGGCTCCATAGAAGCAGATTGTATGCTAAGTGGAATGTATCCAAAAAAATTAGATACTCCTTTTTCTTTTGTATTAAGAGATATTATTGTAATAGCTGCTGCTATTACAATAAATACCCATATAAATATGTTTAAGATAATCTTAAATTGTTTTTTCATTTCTTCACCTCACGTATATTTGTTATAGTAATTAATTTTTTATTAATTACTATTAAGTATTATTTTTTGATAATTTAATATTAAAAGTTATATCTGAACCAGATGCATTGTTTTCACAATCAACATCTTGTCCTTCTATCCAAGCATATACTCTAACTTTTGTAACACCTGGTTGTATTGTTAAAATTTGTGTAAATGCTGATGAACCTTCTACTCTTTGAACTGAAGGTAAAGTTGAAGGACTTAAACTATTAAAGTATAGTGCATCAACTGAATTTAATTTTATATCATTTGGCACAGTTATTGGTGCTTTTACTCCATAATAACTAGGTAGTGTTCCACTAGTAGGTGTTGTTGTAATACCGTATACATCAAGTGCTGCTATTACTCCAGCTGCTGTATGTACATTTGCATTAGGTTCCCAAAGTCTTACTACAGTTGCACCTTTTAAAGCTTGTGCTGCTGCTGCTGTAGAACCAACTGGTACATTACCTTCATCTAGAAGAGCATATCTTGCAGCGTTTTTCAAACCTACATCTGTATCTTTAAATATAACGTCTGCTCCTGGTGTTAAATATAATATTTCTGGATCAGCTGTTTGTATGAATAAATCAAAAGCTATAAAATCTCCTGTAGTTCCAGCTATTCCTGTTCCATCAGCAGCCTCTGTTGTTTTAGTTGCTGTTAATATATTGTAACCAAGAGTAGCATTTGATGTAACTGCTCCTTTATACATCTCTAAAAATCCTGTAAGTGGATCAATATGTCCACCAGAAGAAACTGGTACTAATGCTGATGGTACTTGATTTGTATGACCTGTGTAAGCTACGTCTTTTATGTCAGCAGTTGTTAAACTTGCTTTCCAATTTGTAGCGTCCATAGATATTTGTATACCATTACTTGCACTAACATTTACGTCCAAAGAACCAAGTGTTACTGTTGCATTAGCTGTAAACCATGCATAAGTTGATGTTGTTAGCGATATCGCTGTAACTAATAGCGTTAATAATGCTATTATGACCGTACGTCTTGTTGCTACTTCCTCTTTTTGTTTTTTTATTTTTATATTTTTCATTTTTCTTAATTCCTTTCTTTTGTAAATTACATTTTTTGTTCTTTACCTTTAAATTAATAAATTAACACGGTTAGATTTTATTCACTTCCTAATTCATGAATAGTCATCTTGAGTTTCATCTCACCCCCTAAAATGTCATCGTTGCATTCGGGATCATCACCCTCTAGCCAAATAACTATTGTATATTTATCTATTTCTTCAGGCTTAAAATCTTTTCTTTCTTCTATCATAACCAGGCGGTCTGATAGAAATTTAGTAGTACCTTTTTCAGGCTCCTTAGTAGTCAAATTCTCTTTTGCGTATATTGTTTTTACACCATTTTTGTATACAATAACTCGGATTGCTTCATCTACATTTTTAATTACTGATAATATTTCAATTGCCGTTTCATATCCTGCAGATTCAATTCCGATATTTTTTACAAAAAACGTATAACCTATTGAGTACTTATCATTATGCGGTCCCTCATGTTCTTGAATATCTAACGGTAGCCAACTTTCTGATATGTTATCCATATATTCCAAATTATCTGCTTTTAATACCATAGAAGTTTCGTGAAAATCTTTATAGTTTGATATTTCTATGTTTTTAGTCGCGTTCAAATGTGGATCTAGGGTTATTGTGAAATTTCCTGTTTCATTTACTATATATACTATACCATAAATGAAAGATAGAAATGATAGTAATGCCATTACAAAAAGTCCCAAAATTTTAGTAAATAAATTTCTTTTTCGTACTTGTTTTGCGGTAACTCTTGCATATAACTTACCTTTTTCAACTTTTTCAAATGTTTTGTTTTCTTTATTGACTACTTCTGACTTTATATCCTTTGTTTTCTTCAATGCCCCCTCCTCTTATATTAACGCTTAAGCAAGTAATTTTCACTTACAGATTCTTTAGATTCTAATGAATCTTCAAAAAAAGTTAAGTTGTTATTATTGCAGAAATCAATTGTATCAACACTATTGTTTTTCAACTGTTCATTTAAAAACAAATAATCAACAGTATTTTTAAATAGATAAGTGTTATGGTTTATTTTGTTCATATCATATATTGCAAGTTTAAACCCTACTCTTTTCAATCTTTCTATGACTTCTCTGTTTTTAAGTGACGATTTGTAATCTATATTTAAGCATATCTTCGTTTTGATTTTAGGATTATTAAGTTTTTCTATAAGTTCATCTAAGAAGTCAATGTTTTCAATGAAATCCTCAGGTAACTTTATAAAAAATATTGGGTTCCTCTTTTCTATTAGTAATAGTTTTAGTATAAGTATCGTGAGCAGTTCTGCTGTAATAATGGTGAAATCAAAATTCAACTTCTTGGTTATAATCTGTTCTTTAATCTCACTAGGTAAATATTTTTTTAACGCTTTCATTTCATAATTAAGCCTTACGTTATAATAACCAGACTGAATTTCAGAAAAACTTAAGTTAAATTTATCATTACTTATTCTTTTAAAAAACTTTTTATCATCAGTAATATTCTCTTTCATTTTTTCTTCTAATTCAAGTTGTACCTTTTTGATTTGATCTTTAAATTCATTATCATATACTTTTATATTGCCCTCTAAAATTTTATCAACTATGATTGTATGTCTGACTTTAGGATTTTCTAATATATTTGTCATAGTATTAATATCTAAAGAAAATAAAATAATTTTTGATATTAAAATTATATAGTCCTTATTTTCATTTATATCGTTGACCACTTTATCATTATCAATAAAGTTTATTGTATAGTTAATAATCTTTCTAAGTTTCAAATAAGTAATTTCATTATCATGTAAAAACTTATTCACTTTATATGTGATTTTAATATTATTTCCTGCATCGTCATCCATATATTTTTCAATAATTTCCTGAAATATTTTAATATTCATATACTTCTTATCTAAAGCATTTTTCATCAGTACCTGTGCATATTCTGTAACATTATCTTTTTTTCTCTGATAAAAAATATCAATAATATTATCCTCCATGCAATACCTCCAACACATTTAGTTCATTAAATATTTATACCCTGAAATATAATTATATTTTATATACTAATAAAATATCACTAATTTCATCATTATTATATATTAAATGCCAAAATAAATCAAGTGGTTTTATACAAAATTCCCTATTTTATCTCATTAATTTACAATTTAAGTGGAAAAAGATAATTTTTTTAATCTTATTGCAATATAAATGACATATTACGACAGAAAAACGTATAAGTTAAGGGTATTAGTACTATTTTAAAATTGAAATTAAAACAAAAATAACCTCAGATTCTTATCTCATCTACTTGAATAATTTCAAGATAAGATTGTATCTAAAGTTAATAAATAATTTGATTATTTTGTTAATTTTTTTGTTAATTTTTTTTTATTCTAAAATTAACGCTCCCATCGGACAAAATCTAACACATTTTCCACATTCTATACATAAATTATAATCTACTGTTGGAGCATTGTTACCATTCTGCTTTAAAGCATTTACAGGGCAAACTCTGATAGATGGACAGCTATGATTTTGTGGACATCTATTTTTTATTACTTTTAATTTCATTAAATATCACTTCCTTCATTTATATCATATTATTATATTATCATATAATAATATGATTGTCAATTGTTTTCATTCTCTTTAATGCTTTTGATACAAAAAAATCACCTTTTTTATATTAAAAGGTGATTTAAGACTTGAATACATAATTCGACATTTTATACTTTTAACTTTTTAAATAGATAATATTTGACAAAATCTATACTTAGCATAAATAGCATAGAAATACCTAATATAACAAAAACTTGATTCATTTGTAAATTAGCGATAAATCCTCCAAATATACCTAATAAAACAAATCCTATTATAGTAGTGATATTTACTATTATCAAAGTTTTACTAGGGATTGATGACCAGAAATGTCCACGTTCCCTTAAAATCAATATTCTAAATTGTGTATTAAAAACAAGACTAAGCATTACTAAAGTACAAAGTTTATCAAAGTCTAAGTGAAAATAGTTTATTCCTATATATAATATGAATAAATCCTCTAAAGCGAAAAATATACCTAATATAACTGAGGATAATGTAATACTCTTCATATTCCATATATTAGGATTGTTTGTCGATTTAACTTTATCAGTAGCTATAGACATAGTTACAAAATCATTTGCAAATACCAATAATGACATACCTAGAAGTGATATAACAATATCATGTAGCCAGAAGAAACCTACGGTAAATAACATAACTACCTCAGTAACTTTAGTAATTTTATTTATTACCCATGTTAACATTCTCTGATATGTCTGTCTACTTATTTTTACTGCATCAATTATTTCACTTAATCCAGGTGTTGTTAGCACTATACTTGCTGATGCTTTTGCTACATCTGTTGAACCACTAACAGCAATTCCGTAGTTCTGCTTGTTTTAGTGCTGGTGCATCATTAACTCCGTCACCAGTCATACCAACAACGTGACCATTATTTTGTAATAACTTTACTATTTTATATTTATCCTCAGGATATACTTCTGCAAATCCATCACTACTTTCAATAAATTTAAGTTGTTCTTCATTACTTAATCCATCCAAATCTTTTGGACGCATAATTCTACTACCAATTCCTACATTTCCAGCTATTTCCTTTGCAATATCTATACTATCTCCAGTAAGCATAATAGTCCTTATTCCAAGATTTCTTATCTCTGCAATCATATTTTTCGAATCTAATCTTGGAGGATCAGCAATAGCTAATAATCCAACAAGTTTAAAATTATCGTTAATTGATATTGCTACTGCTATTGTTCTATAGCCTTTCTGAGAAAATTGATTTATTTTATCATTTACTTTCAATAAAGTTATTGTATCTGTTTCATTGCACAAACTCATAATTGTTTGAGCAGCTCCTTTTGTTACCTTGTAATTAATACCATTAAATCTTGTTATTGCTTCTGTTCTTTTATCTTCAGGATTAAATGGAGCGTAAGAAATTTGTTCATATCCTTCAAAATCGCTTTTAAGACTCTTATAGTATTCAATGATTACTGAATCAATAGCATCCATATCTTCTTCATTAGACGCAAGTGCGGCCATTTTAATGACATCCTCATCATTATATTTTTCAAATCCTATGCTATCCACAACTGACAGTTTGTTTTGGGTTATTGTACCAGTTTTATCAAAACAAAAAATGTCTATAGAAGCTGCATCTTCTATTGAATCAAGTTTAGTTACTAATACACCTTTTTTAGAAAGTTGAAGTGCTCCTACAGCTTGAACTATTGTTAGTACAGCAGGTAGAGCTACAGGTATTGCACCTATAAGAAAAATTACAATAAAAGATAATATTAACAAAATACCTTTATTGAGATAAAGTGCATATGCAGAAACTATAATCGATGCAAAAATGCCCAAATACATCATATTTTTCACTATATTAACCATTAGTTCTTCTTGTTTTGACTTTGGCTTAGCTATTTTCACTAGTTCTACAGTTTTACCAAAATACGTATTTTCCCCCGTATTAACTACTATACACTTCGCCTCTCCACGCTTAATTATCGAACTTGAATATATGATATCTGCCTCATGAAAGTTTTTAGGTAGTGATTCACCTGTCAATGCTGATTCATCAACAGATATAGAACCACTTAAAATATTAGCATCAGCAGGTACTAAATCACCAATTTTAACAATGATTATATCTCCTGGTACAATATATTTTGCCTCTTTAAATATCCATTTTCCATCACGTAATACCTTTGCTTTAATTTCTAATTTCTTTTTAAGTAGCTTTACTGCCTTTTGTGAATTTTGAGATTGTAAATTTCCAATCACAGCATTTAATGTAAGTAATGTAAAAATTATAGCACTTTCAGTATGGCGATTTAGTATTACAGTAAGTACAATTGCAAATTCTAATAACCAAGGCATTGGTCCCCAATATCTTTTAAAAAAATCAAGAAGTGAATTATTCTTGATTTCCACAATTTCGTTATATCCGAATTTCTCCGCACGAATATCTGCTTCTTCTGTAATGAGTCCATCTTTAGTTACTGATAAAAACTCCATTGTTTCTTCTGCAGACATAGTCTTATATTCGTCAGTTCTTTTTAATTTTAAATCCATAAAGTTTCTCCTTATATTATATAGATTTGATTATATCTTATTTTGTAAAATAAATCAAATGTATTACAAAACAAATTATTATTTTAACTAATCTTGTAATATTATTAACTCTTATTGTTTGTATATTATATTAGAAAATTAAAAACACTTCTTTAAAACAAAAAAGTGTTTTTTTGGTTAAAACGCCAATAAGAGCTTCTAAAATAATATTTATCTCCTACCCTTAATTATTAATGTTACAAAATATATTATAGAAGCTACAATTACAATTGTAGGTCCTGTAGCAATTCCGTTATAGTATGACAGTATAAGTCCAGATATTCCTGATATAATTGAAAAACAAATTGCAAACATGGTATATTGTCTAATGTTTTTAGCAATATTTTTGCTTGCTGCTGCTGGTAATATTAGTAAAGAATTAATTATTAATATTCCAACCCATTTTATTGATATCATAACTAAAATTGCAATTATAATTATAAATAAACTTTCAATTAATTTAACTTTCACATCTTTACTTTTAGCAAGTGTATTATCAATACTAATCAGTAGTAACTTATTTGAAAAAAATATCCAAAATAGTGTTGTTAACACAAATACAACAATTAAATTTATAAGGTCTGTTTGATTTATACTAAGTATATCACCAATTAAGTAGTTAGAATATTTACTAAAATTACCTCCTTGTGAAAGTAATGCTAAACCTATAGCTATTGAAGTAGATGAAAAAACACTAATAATTGTATCATTAGATGAATTATCATTTCCTTTTATTTTATTTATTGCATATGCAAATAGAATTCCAAAAGCTATCATTGCTATCAATGGATCTTTTATTCCAAGCATAACACCAATTGCGATACCTGTTAATGCAGAATGTCCTAATGCATCAGAAAAGAAAGCCATTTTGTTGTTGACTATCATAGTTCCAACTAATCCAAAAAGTGGAGCTATAATAAGTATAGCTAGAAATGCATTTTTCATAAATGTATAATCACACCAAGAAAAAGGAAAAACAAATTCCATTACTTTGTATATTGCTTCCAAATTATTGCCCTCCTGTTTGAATATTTTCACCGAAATATTCTTTGAATTTTTCACTAGAAAAGACTTTATCTGGAGATCCCTCACATATAATTGTTTTATCAATCATAATTACTCTATCAGCATACTTTTCAACAAAATTGAAATCATGAGATACAAGTATTATAGCTATATCCATTTTCGTCTTTAAATCGTCTATTAACTTATAAAACATTGCCATACCGTTATTATCAATTCCAGAAATCGGCTCATCTAGTATTAAAAGTTCTGGGTTTGATATAGTTGCAAATGCTAATAAAACTCTTTGCATTTCTCCCCCAGATAAATCTCCTAATTTTTTATCTATTAACATATCTGCTCCAAAGTTTTTTAAATGACCTTTAACTATATCATATGTTGCTTGTGATCTAAATAGAAATATAGATTTGTTTGTAGCACTAGATGCAAAAAAGTCGTATACACTTGTAGGATTGTTTCTATCAATATTTAATTTTTGAGGAACATACCCTATTCTTAATTTTTTAATTTTATTATTATTTTTATCAATAAATGATATTTCTCCTTGATGTTTTATTTCACCAATTAAAGCTTTTAACAGAGTAGTCTTACCTGCTCCATTTGGCCCTATTATGATATTTAAATGACCACAGTGGATATGTATGTTTATATCTTTGATTATATCTGCTTTACCGTATTCTCACGCTTATGTTATTTATCTTTGTGCAGCAATGACCGCATGCTTTTTTTACATCCATTACTTTAAAGCCTCCTCAAGAACTTCTAAATTTTTATTCATTATATCAATATATGAGTTTTTTGTCAAGTCCCCAGTAACTGCTGGATCTAACATAAAAACTTTTGCTCCCGTTTCTGAAGCAATAGTATCTGCTGAACTCTTAGAATATTGAGGCTCTGCAAATAATACTTGTACACCAGCATCTTTAACTGTTTTTATTGCATCTGCTAATTCTTTTGGACTAGGTTCTGTACCTGGTTCTCTTTCAATTACAGAAACAATATTCAAACCGAATTCCTGTGCAAAATATGGGAATGCTTCATGAAATGTTATTATATCTTTTTTAGTTGTACTGCTTAAAGCTGTTTTCATCTTTTCAAGTTGTTCCTCTAGTTTTAATATGTATTTATTAGAGTTAGAAGCATATTTCTCGGCGTTTTTAGGATCTATTACACTTAGACTATTACTTATGTTTTTTACTTGCTCAATATGCTTAGATATACTTACCCAAACATGAGCATTTTCTACTCCACTTGCATCTTTTATTAATTCAATATCTTTACTTGCATATATAAGTTTTAAATTTGGATACGTATTAATAACATTATCCATAAAACTTTCCATACCTGCTCCATTTAAAATGAAAACATCACTACTTTCAATTTTCACCATTTCATCAGGTGATAATTGATAGTCGTGTAAACATCCAGTTGTAGGTTTGGTTAAATTTGTTAGTTCTACATCATCAATACCATCAACAATATTTAATGTTGCAATATACATAGGATAGAAGGATGTTATTATTTTCAATTTTCCATTATCAGCTACTTGATCATTTTTTCTCATTACTGCAATTGAAACAAGTCCAGTTAACACTATAACTGCTGTAATTACATACCAATACTTTTTCATACAATTTCCTCCAAATTAATTCTTTATTTGCAATTCACTTGCATTTAGAATTATATCACAAAGGAAAATATTTGTCAATTTATTTATGAATTTATTTGACTATATACTGAAAATAGTTTATAATAAGAATATACGAGAGGTAGATTCAAATGAAATTTATAAAAAACACTAAACAAAGACAAATTATCTTAAATATTTTAACAACTTCAAAAGCGCCACAAACCGCTGAAGATATATATATGAAAGCAATTATAGTATCACCAAATATAGCAAAAACTACAGTATATAGAAATATTGATTCTCTTTTTTCTAATGGTATAATATCTAGGTACCGTTTTGATAAAGATAAATATTCGTATGAACTTAATACAAATGTACATACCCACTATTTGCTTTGTAAAAAATGTGGAGAACTTACAAGTCTTAAAAAATGTCCAATCTCAGATCTTGAAAATTCAATACTTAAAGATACTGGATTTAATGTAACAAACCATTCAATAGAGCTTTTTGGTTTCTGTAAAAAATGTAAATAGTAATCAAAAAATAATTTAATTAGTATATAAAAAAGATGATTTCTGCTTAAGTACAGAAATCATCTTTTTGTTTTTAAATATCTCTTAAATATTCAATTAATTTATTACCTCTCTTTATTATTACTTGATTAGAATTTGGTTTCTTGCTTTTTTCCACATAACCAATAATTGTTGCATCAACTCCGAATTTTTTACAAACCGCTATTATGTCCATTGCATTCCTGCAATGGGGTACAATAATTTCCATTCCAATACCATTGTTAAAGGTTTGTAACATGTACCTATCATCTATATCTTCTGTTGCTTGAATAGCTTCAAATAGAGGCGGTACCTTAGGTAACCCCTCTTTTACATATGTTATTTCCCTACCAAAATTAATACATTTAGTCATACCTCCACCAGAACAATGAATTATTCCATGTACGTTAATTTCAGGAACATTCAAGATTTCCTTTAGAATTGGCAGATATGTCCTAGTAGGAGATAATAACGCATCACCTATGGTTAGATCAGTACCTTCTAGCTTATCATGTAGATAATACGGTCCACGAAAAACTTTACTGCTGTCTAATGTATTATCCCATGCCTCTTTATATTTTCTATAGTATGGATTTAGCATGGAGTTTATTGCTAATGTTAATCCGTTACTTCTAATCCCAGAGTTATAATTAGTTTCATACGTACTTTGACCTACAGAGGAAAGTCCTACAATAATATCACCACTTTTAATATTAGAGCAATCTACAACTTTACTTTTTTCAATATATCCAATTGTAGTGGCATCTAATCCTAAAGTAGTTATATAACTTCCAACATCTGCAGTTTCTCCGCCGGCTTCAGTAATGTTGATACCTAATCCTCTTAAAATTTCAAAGAATTTTACGTACCCATTAATCACAGCTGAAATATCCTCATCTGATATTCTATTAGCATTTCTTCCAATATGATTTGAGATGAAGATATTATCTACAATACCAACAGCAGCCATATCATCTATGTTCATAACAGTAACATCTTGTGGTAACGAACTAAAATGTTTTAAATAATCTTCGTACCCCTCCATTTTCATTAAATATGCTAAATTAGATTTTGTTCCAGCTCCATCTGAATGTATCACTTGAACAAAATCACTACCGAACATATTGGGCATATCTATTATTTTACAAAATGCCCCCGGATACAACCCTTTTGATAAATCTTTCGTTGCTTCATGCACACCTTTTTTAGTAGCTGAAACTCCTAACTCTTCATAAGGATCCCGTACTTCACTCATAATTACACTCTCCATTTTAATTTAATATAAATATAGATTATTAACTATATTTAGTATATAACTAAAATTTTAGTCATATAATCTAAATCTACTTGAGATATTATAGCATAACTGTCAAGAGTTGTTATTTTATATATATAGAATAATATTTTTTTAATAACATAAAAAGGTAACTAAATACATTAGTTACCTCTTATATTATTATTCTTTTACAAACAAGTTACATTTACAAATTTGATCACTAACAAATTCGTCACAAGGACAAAGTGTAGTGTCATCTACATTTACTCTACAAGGACAATGTCCATTTTTTTTGTATATACCTTCAATTATTTTATGTACATATTCTTTATCTTTATTTAATGTATATCCTTTCATTTTTTCCCCCTTATTAATTTCTATACTAAATTACTACACTCTATTAATCCGTCAATTCTTTGTTTTGAAAATCCTACTAATATATTACCGTTTATATCAATAACTGGCACACCACTTTGTCCAGTCATATTAATCATTTCCATTGCTTTTACTTCATCTGTTTCTACATCGTACTCCTCATATACTACACCTTTACCTTTTAAATATGTCTTTGCTGCATCACATGCAGGACATACTGATGTTGAATATATTTTTATATTCATAATAATTCCCCCTTAATAAAATATATTATTTTTTGATTTTACTTATTCAAAATATTAAATTCAATAAGCCTTGCTAATTTGTACTAGCATTTAATTAATTTTTATTCCTCCTTGCATTATAGATATAATTATAGTATAATTAAACAAAAAAGTTTGTTGCCATGGCTACCAATTAGAAAGAAGTGATTATTATTTTAGAAAAACATATAGATACATTGAGTAATTGCAGTTTATTTAAAGGTATAAAATCAGAAGAAATATTAACAATAGTAACTTGTATGAAAGCAAGAATACTACAATATAGATCTGGAGATATAATAGTATCTGCGGATAATAAACTAAATGATATATGTATTGTTCTAGATGGAAATGTTGAAATAAGTAAAGACAATATAAATGGTAATAAAATTATAATGAATAAATTTTATAAAGGAGATGTATTTGGTGAAATAATAGCATTATCAAATGTTGCTAATTCTTATATTACAATTACAGCAACTGTACCTTCAACAATACTTTTATTACAAACACGTATTGTTAAAACTACATGTCAAAACAGTTGTAATGCACACAATTTATTAATATCAAATATTATTGAAGAATTAGCAAATAAAGCAATGTTTTTAAATTTAAAAATTCTATATTTATCTATTAAAAGTATGAGAGCTAAACTATGTACTTTTCTATATAATACATATCTCAAATCAAATACATCTAAATTTTCAATAAAATTTAACAGAAATGAACTAGCAGACTTCTTAAATGTTTCAAGACCTTCTATGTCAAGAGAACTAGGTAGATTAAGAGATGAGAATATATTATCTTTTACCGGTTATCAATTTGAATTATTAGATATTGAAAAAATTACCGAATATGTCGAATAAATTTAATAGTTTTTTATTGATATTGTAACTTTCGCTTTTTTATTTATTTAAAACTATAGGATAAATAAATACTCCTTAACCTAAGTTAAGGAGTATTTATTCTTATTCTTGATTCATATATTTTCTGATTGCTCTATTTATAGGTGTATCTTCTTGAAAACCATTTTTCTTAAAATTGACACCCCTAACAATAAATTCACTTTCAGATATATTAAATTTTTTACATATTTTTCTTGCATCATCAATTGCTGATATCCAATGATCACTAGTTGTAACTGCTTCTTTTTCTAAACAAGTATCTGCAGTAACGCAAAGAATACAAAATGTTAACCGAATATTTTCTCCAAAATAGAAATCCCTTGGATTCATAAAACTTTTATCTTCTAACTTTTTGTTTCGATAAAGCCTAATAAATGATCCATTACAATTTCTTACTAATTCACCTAAAACTCTTTCGCCATACTTTATATCGAAAATATGACTATTTCTTTGTACTAGCGATAAACCTACTGGAAATTTTGCCATAACATGCCTTATTCCTACAGATTTAATTTCGGATTCGGTACATTTTCTGAACATAAACCCTAGTTTCCGAAATTTTTCAATATTTATAATTTTATTAGGTACCGGAAACTCATCTTGGCTATTCCTCAAATAAACAAAACCATAATTTGGTCCTCCGCACATAATTAATACCCCCTAAAAATTTTTAATGAGTTTTAACAACTATCTTCACAACTCATTATACCATATTATGTTAACTTTGTCAATTGTACATTTCTTTTAATTTAACTAAACTTTAACTTCATATCATTGCTAAAACATACTAATGAAAACAAAAAGTACATAGAATTTTCTATGTACTTTTTTATACAAAATTAAGATTTATATAGTTTAAACATCTGCTGCTACTGCATCAATTATAATTTCCTTCATGGTAATGGTGTTATAGTAAAAACTTTTACTATTGTCATCCATAGTATCCTTAAGCAATTGAAGTTTTGTTTTTAAATCAGTCATGTCAGTTTCAGGTAGTTCTTCGATAATAATTGTCACAGTTCCAATTTCATTTTCTGATAGGATACCCGCTACATTGATTGTTCCTTCGTACTTGTTATTTTCTTTACCCCACACACGAAATACAAGCGGGTGGCTAACATTCATTGGAGTTAACTTTAAAAGTTCTACCCTCTTGCTTTGTAAATAGCAACCAAAGATCAGCCTATCACCTTTGTAAAAGCTATTTGGATCTACCGCTATTCCTTCAAACCAACCATCATCTGTTAATATTGCTAACCCTTCCCATATATCAGATTTGTTCTGAATATTCCACCGACCAGTCAGTTTTAGTAATTTTTCCATAATCTTACCTCTCTCTTTAAATTATATTTAGAGAATTTTATATTAAACTACCAAATTATAACATATTTAGTTTGGGATGTCAATTTAATCTAACTACTATTTCAATACAAAAAACAACTAAATTTTTAATATGTAACCTACAAAGTTTACATAAATATTGATTTTACAGATAAATTATGGTATAATATATTATTATTCAATTGCAAATACCTTATCATTAATATGGATGGGTATATAATCCACAAATATTATTTTGGAGGAATGTAAAATGAAATTGTTAGAAATTTTATCCAAAGGTGTAGAAAGTCTTAACAAACGGTTAGGAGGAGCTCAAGAAAAAATTACGGTTTACATGTATAATCCTAGAGAACATTCAGTCGAAAACGTAATTCAACATCTGGCTTATGCTCAATCAATTATTGCTGGTAGTTACCCTGATGTTCAGGTTAGCGACAAAGAAATTATCCAATTAATTATTGATTGGATAAAAAATCCTGAACCAGTGAAGGTATTTGCTGAATTACTAACCCATATCGATGTTAAACTTCCCGTCACTTTAAAAGACTTGACTAGTGAATACAACTATGCTTTCAATTGTGAGACAAATGATGGTAAAACACTTAATATTACTCTTAAATTTGGTGATCTTTTTGACAGTTGTGATGAAATTCAAGTTGAATGCGATGGTACAACATCTGTCTATAACTATTCATCTAACAGAATTGGCTTAACACTTGATCGGTCAATTGTAATAAAAAATGATGTTAAGTTATACAATTACTATAGTATATTTTCATGTCATCGTTTACTAACATTACCTGACAATTATGAATTCAAACTTGAAGTTGATGAACCGAGGCCTAGAAATGATAATCAAGTTCTTGTACTTCAAAACGCCGAGGCAGTTGAAAATTATATATTCAATCTTGCCTCAACTCCAATAACCTCTTTTTATACAGTGTATGAAAGAATTAAGGAGTGCTACCAATTTAACAATGATGTAATCAAAACCATGAAATATTTTAGGATGTCATTGACTAAAAAAATTGATGACGAAATCACTGAAATAACTGGAGCTTTGGTCATTAATTATGGTCAGTTGCAAGAATATGCTGAAACTAAAGATGGTGTTACAGTATTCTGGTCAAAAAATGGTAATTGGATGTACAAAACATTAAATACACTAGTTTCATTTGATCACAAACTACAAAAAACCACAGTATCGATTATTTGTGAACCTGGAGCAGAAACAATTGATGTAAATATCGGTTCCATAGCAAAACTTGCTGAAGCTGCCGTAAAAAAAACAATTGCTACTATCATAATTCCATAAGAACTATTATCTATAAAGAAGAGCACTTACAAATGTAAGTGCTCCTTTTATTTGGCGTGAGTAACATTTAAAATTCTCCAATATAATTGAATAATTCTTTCGCTTCTTCTGGGAATGGTTGTAAAGGTTTAGATATATCAATACCTAACTCTTCACCAATTGCGACCAGTAAATACGGTATGATTGCCATTGCTTCAATGTTCCACTGATTAGGCATATATGCATTCGTACCAATACTAATATATGGTGTATTATTTTTAACTGAAATATTTTTCAAAAAAACTTCTAACTTTTTATCATATGGTGTTTTACACGAGGTGTTTTCATCTTTATTTAATTCATTAAGTGAATCTAACATTGTCAAGTTAATGTTAAGCCCTGATTCCAAGGTATATAACGATACATACCTTCCATGAGAAAAATTCTTTTTTTCATGAAATACAATATTGGCAATTCCTGCTTCAGTAAATTTACTTTCAATATCGTATACAGTTGGCAATGTCTCCCATTCATAAAATACATTTACAATTTTAATTTTTTTTATAGAATCTGCTATTGCTGCTATATCCAATGCTTCCACAAATTGTCTACCTTTTTCAAAACACTTTTGATTTTCTGTCTTACAATTGCTAACCAAATCATCAAAAATTACAATAGGAGAAAATGTAGAAGCCATTGAAATCATACCACGTTCATTTCCTGTGTCATCTTCTTCATTATAATACGAAACAATGTTGCTAGATATTGTATTATAATTAGGATACACTTCCTGAATGTCTGAATCTATTGCTTTTGTAACAAGTATGAATTGAATATTTTCAGCTTTACATACTTCATATACTTTTTGAATGTCAGCCGTTTTGCCGGAGTATGAAATAGCAATAACTACATTGTAAAGTGGTTTATGAATTGGGTAGAAAAAGAATTGTTTCAACTTCCTAATTGCTTTCTGAGGTGTAACTGCTTGTACATCTGCTGTTTTACATTCATATGCCAATATTTGTTCTGCAAATAATGCAGCTGGAAATGAACCTCCAGCACCAACAATTAGTATTTTCATTGGTCCATAGTCATTTTCTTTTTTTAGTTCTAACAATAACTTTCTAAGCTTTGAAGTTGCATTTGTTTGTTCAGCGAACAAAACTCTGTTTGGCATTAACCGCAGTTGTTCCACACTTACAAGCTTTTTCAACATAATATTGCCTCCTAAATATAATTATTTTTAAGATTATTAATTTTTAATTAGCATATTATATCATAAATAGCGCTATTTTGCAATCTTTCATACATATTTTTACATCTGGATATTATAAAAGCAAGTCATTATAAATATAATAACTTGCTTTTATATACACTACCATTTCATATTTTTGAAAAATTCTTCTTTTTCTCTTGCTAATTCTTTAACTTTTGGTAGTTCTAATAGACTTTTACAGTGTTGTATTAGACTATTAGTTAAAAGAATATAGTATTCATCGTGATCTTCTTCATATTGTTCGAGTTCACTTTCTAATACACAGATAACTAAAGGAACTGTAATATCAATAAAACTTAGGTTATCTTCTAATTTAGCTTCTTTTTGTTCTACATACCATTCATCTTGCATCATTTGGGCAGTCGTTTGACTTTTATTAATTTCCACTCCCATTAGTTCGTAATAAAGTTTTTTATCAAATTTCATTCCCCATGATGTATCATAAACAAAATCATTGTATTCCACCCAAGAATGATCAAACTCTTCATCATCAATTATGTTAGCATATTTTGATAAATTTCCATTAACAAGCATACAATCATCAAATATAAATGTCAGAGCCATTGATCTATCATAACATTTTCCATTTGATAATCTAATTGAACCGATAAGTATATTTAATGGAAAACCAGCATATTGAAATTCTTTAAGTTTTTCGAATATTTCGGGTTCAAAGTAAATAATTTTATTTTCTTTTAGTCCTTTTTGAAATAATTTGTTATACCGTCTAGTGTACAATAATTTCTTTAAATTCGTTATAAATTTCATTTGGGATTCCTCCTCATAATTTATAAATAACACATTTTTAATTAGTCATTAAAAATCTACACTTTAAAGCCACTATATTATACCATAATTCACATCATTTTTCAACTATTTTTCTATTTTATGTTAACAAAAATACCAATTATGCAACATAATGCATAATTGGTATTTACTTAAATATTAATCTTCATAGTTTGATAAAAATTGCTTTAATTTACTAGGTTTATTGTCGTCAATATCATTTTGTTTATTGCTTTCTCTTTTCATAGCTACATAAACTAGAGTTGTTCCACCTACAAGTAAATACAACCACCAAGGAATACTAACCCAAAAATCTGCTGTACCTTTTATTACAAATATTATTAAAAATATAGCTGGCACCAAAAACATACTTTTATTTCTAATTGATGATCCTATTATTACTAATATAAGTAACATTATAGAGTAAGTTAATATATCTCCCATTTCATATAAAGTAACTGTTGCAATAAAATACATAATTATTGATACTATGTATGTAAATGAATTTTTTACATTGTATATTATTTTTTCAATACTGAATACAACAAATAATATTGGTAATTGCATTAGTATCATATTCATAACATTTGTCATATCTAATAAATTTGAAATGTATGATACAAAATACATATATGGAACTAATCCAATTAAAAGTCCAAATGATATAATAAATTTTTGTATACTTACATCTTGACTATTAGTTAAGTTTGACTTAAGTTCATAATAATTATATATATTTATACCAGTTATTATTAGAAGTATTAATATATTAATTAAATTTAAAACTTCTTCAGAAAAGCTGTACATTGTATTTATCAAAACTGTATTTATAACAAGCGCAGATAGAAGGTATATATTATATGATACCATTTTTCTAAATGCTTTGTTGAAATACAATATTAATAGCATCGATTGCATTAATATGTATTCAAGTATCCCCGTTATATTTACCAACATAAGTATATTAGCTAATATTACCATAGATAATATATAAAACTTTGATTTTTCTAATAGCCTTCCTGTATTATCTAATATGCTAAATAGATAAATTAAAGTTGCTGCAATGAACGTTGTAAAGTATAAAGGAATTATAGTTAGCCACGCACTTAGTATTATAAATATCGGAGCTATTATTGTTATATATGATACATTAAGAAGTTCTAAGTCCCAAGTGTTATTTTGTTTATCACACTTCAAGTAATCTATATAGTTTACAAAAACCACAACTACTAATAATACTGATATTATAAACTTATATATTGCAATTTCAGGATTTATATCTATAAAAGAACACATGAATGTGATTATTAAGAATAGTGTTCCCACACCTCTATATGTAGTTATAGTTGTATTGTTTTTACTCATAACATCAGTCATTTTTGATATTATCCAAGGTATAAAGCATATTATAGAGAAATATAGAATTAAATTCATTTGCATATTTTCTGGTAAATATCTGTATATAGCAAAAGGTACCATAACAGTAAATATACTAATTGAAATATCTATAATTTTACTAAAACTTGTTTGTACTCTTTTAAAGTTTAATTTTTTCTGTAATAGTAACATTAAAGTTATTATAGCAAATATCAAAACGTCATAAGATGTATTAGATAAATTTAATATTTGTACAAAACTTATAATAGTTAGTAATGATATAAATATTATACTTGTTACATTCATAAGTAATCTTAGTCCATCCCATTTTTTAGCCATTGGAAATTTCACTTGAATACCCTGAACTACTGCACACACAATAGCCATTGCATTAAACATAAATGACATATATTCTAAATTATTTACAATATTGTTTTGTACTAAATAAACATATATACTACTAAAAAATGCAATTGATGTAATAACAGTTGCTATACTAAATAAATAGCTCTTCTGTTTTATACAAATATATTTATAGTTTCCAATAATAATTATATAGTTTAATAGATATATCATATCTACTTTGTAACTATGGCTGTTAAGCATAATTGTAAATGCAGTTATAGTAAGTAATGTTATTTTACTAATACCAATCATCGCACTTGACATATTTTCACTAAATTTATTTTTATCTGCAGTACTAGTAAATATAACTAATAATATTAAATTATATAAACCCATTGCCATTAATACTATTTCTGTTTTATCTGATATGTTAAGGAACATAAAATAACCTATTAACATTACATTAATTGCTCCAATATATGAAAATGCTTTTGAAAGATACTTCTTAGCACTTATAATATATATTGGAAGACATACTATCGCACTAAATAATGCGAATAAATATTTCCCCTCTGAATTGAGAGAAAAATAGTTACCAAAAATTTCTAAATAACCTGCTGATATGCACGTTATTGGGAAGAATAAAGTTCCTAATATCCATAGTGCAAATGCAGTCTTTTTTATTTTCATTTTTTTCTCAGCTAAATTACTTGCACCAAATAACATTCCTGAAAATCCAAATAAAAGCAATGCTTTTATGAATCCTGGTAGAACATCCCATGTAGTTGTTGCAAAAACAAGACCTGCAAACATTATTAGTATAACACCCAAATATAGCAAACCAGAAATATTATTTTGTCTGCTCTCCTCTTTCAGTTGTTTTATATCTTGTTCACTAAATTGCTCTACAGTTTCAACATAAGATTGTTCTGCATTTTCAACATTAAGTTCACTTTGTAAAATTGGCCCTTTATAAATCGGTTCTTTTTCATCCTGCAAGTTAGAAGCTATAGTTTTTTTATTATAAATTTTTTTCTTAAGACTATTAAATTCATCTTCTGTAAGTTGATTTTTATCAACTAATTGTTTTAATATTTTTATACACGCCGTTTTCATATGATCTTGGCTGTAAATATATATCATGATAATTACTATTATAATGACCTCTACTCCCATATATATCACTCTCTCATTTCTTAATAAAAATTCTATCACAAATTGTAAAATATGTCAAACAATTTAAATTTTTGTATTTACTTTCATGTAATTATTTTATATTATAAAATTTTAAAGATATATTTATTATGACAAAAAAATCCCCTACATAAATATATGTAAGGAAAAATACTTTTTTAGTTATTTCTGATAATACCGCGTTTTAACATATTAATAGCTATATTATAGTCTATTGGAGGAGCTTGACATTGTTCGAACATATCATTGAGATTCCAAAGTTCATTTAGAATTATAATGTTTCTGTTCTTGTCGACACATATCATATTGTATTTAGTTACATATAATACATAGATATAACCGGCATTACTTGCCATGTATGTGCCATCACCTGTACAAGTAGCTCTTATTTGGACATAAGACTTGCAAACTTTTTTGTAATTACAAGGTACCTTCCGTATGTCCATAAAATATGGACTTTTAAGTATTGTTGATGTACGACCTGAAGGTTCTAAAAGGTTAATAGTATTTTCGGTAGTTGCGATAATCCGTTTTGGATTAAAAGTTAAATGATAATCTGTGAACCTTCCGGATTTTCTTGGTTTTGTAGCTACAATAACAGCACCTATTTGGAATTTTTTCATAATAATTCCTCCAATATTTTATTCTTTATTTTAAAATAATTACCGAGGCGTTGTCCTCTATAATTATTTTGGACTCTTAATATATACAATAGGACACATTATACCATATTCTGAATCAAATGTCAATATTTATGTAAACCTACTTTAAAGTTCTCAACACAATAAGTTACATTTTATTTATCAACGTTTTTATAACAATTGCTACTGTATAAAAATAATTAACTGCCTGTAAAACAGGCAGTATTTTTTTCGCCCTATAAGGGCATGATACTAGCAGTACCTGAAAGTACACTTTATTCCGACAATCGCAAATTTCACTCTAGCTAACCCTTAAAAGGGTCTTCATATTCTTTTGTTGTAATATTATCTTCTATCATATCTTCTTTTTCTTGTTCTCTTACATATTTTGCTATTGTTGCT
>Ga0209123_1000420_pt1 | contig 56875 bp, 55 predicted proteins | sample BarGraIncu00431A_FD_184500 | JGI IMG/M metagenome (GOLD analysis project Ga0209123, IMG submission 184500) | Arctic peat soil microbial communities from Barrow, Alaska, USA - Barrow Graham LP Incubations 004-31A (SPAdes) (version 2) | ecosystem: Environmental > Terrestrial > Soil > Wetlands >... | reverse complement strand
ATACTAATATCTTAAACCCATTTTTAGGATTGCCACAATCTCGAAACTTCTCGACCTCTTTAACTACAATTGCTCTTATACGATCTCCGTACTTCTCTACAAATCTATCCCAGTGTCTCTCATTATCAAAAAAAATCTGCCTCAAAATATTATTTTCCATAACTCCATTTTACCTAATTCGCAAGTAAAGGGGTACCCCGAAAACTTATACTTTCTGATACGTCCAGAAAATCCCGAAAGGACTTTTTAAAGGCAGAATTCTCCTGTAGTTTAGTTTCCCAAACCAAAGGATCGAACGGTTTCTCACTGAAATAGGCATAGGAAACAGGGTCATTTCTTGCACTTTCCGCTAATTGCAGTAGTCGATAGCCTTGTTCGGCACTTGTTATTTTTCCTTGACCCAACATTAAGGCATTGGCTAATGCCGTACCTCTGCCTGGAAAATGCTTATTCAGAGTTTCATATAACATAGATACCGAAGACCCTGCTGAGAAATTTAATAACCCCTCGATCAAGTAATAATGATGACTGTGCTGCCAAAGCTCTTCGAACGCTGAAATAAGCTGTTCGTTTGAAAAGGCTTTAAGATCGACCTTTAACCACTCTTGCGTAAACTCACGAACTTCCTGAAAGGTTTGATCTGCTTTGCTCATCGTCTTGCTCACAGCACGTAATACACGAATAAGATACAATATTTTTTTCGGGGTATACCTGTGGTTACGGTTGCCTAGCTCAATTTCCGGTTGATGACCACCTACTGATTTATTCACATCGGCTGGTGCCATACCCCAGGCATCAAAATATTCCCGTTGTAGCAACGAAAGGTTAAAGTAGCCGCGACCGCGGTAATATCGAATCATTTTCAAACCTGGCAAGCTGGGGTAACGACTCGCTATAGTGGCAGAATTAAGTAATAGCGTTACTGCATCCCGGATTATCCTTTGGTTGAAGGTGCATATTACCATGGGCAAGGCATCTTTAATATTGGCATTCGACCAAATATCCGGCTGATCTCTGAGTTCTGGATAAGTATATCTTGACAAGGATGTGACGGGACGAGCTTGGACGATGATAAACTCCTGGCCATTAAAGACCCACTCGATATCCTGAGGCTTTTCACCTTCACCTAATGCTTCAAAAACTCTTTGCACCAAGAGACCCAATTTGAGGATATGTTCATCACTTAATACCACTTTACTTTTCACTTCATCTGTTAAGGGTATAAACTTTACTCCTTGAGTTAAGTCGGGGACGCTTTGGCCTTGTTTAAGCCCAATCTTTTTTTCCACAATCTTGGGTAGGGATGTTTCAAATGTCAATTTGTATTCGTCCGCTTCTACTGAACCGCTAACAACGGCCTCCCCCAAACCGTAATTAGCGTTAATCACGATAATATCCTGCCTGCCAGTCAACGGGTCGCAGGTAAAGGCTATTCCTGCTGCTTCCGCCTGCACCATTTCCATAATGACGACTGCTTGCATAACTTCGTTATCCTTAATATTCATTTTCCTACGATAGGAAATAGCGACCGGTGACCAAAGGGAAGCGTAACATTTTTTTATGGCTTCGATTATGTTCTTCTGTCCGTTAATATTTAAATATGAGGAATGAATCCCGGCAAAGGAAGCCACTTGAGAATCCTCCGCTGAAGCTGAGGAACGAACAGCAAGAGGCTTATCCAGAATCCCGAGCTCTCCTAGACTTATAAATAGTTCATCTGCAATGTGTGCGGGAAATAGGCCCTCTACTATTCTTCGACTTACTTCAGCAAGTCGGTTTTCTGAATTTATTACACCAATATTTGTAGCGTCAATTTCGGCTGATACGCTTTCTATAAAATTCTCAAGTTGGTTCTCATTCAGAAAGGTTTGGTAGGCATGCGTTGCAAGAACTATACCAGATGGTATTTGAAAGCCATTTCTATCAAGACGGCCTAAGTTCCGGCCCTTACCACCTACAATCTCGCTTCCCGCTACATAAGCTTCATCCCAGCAACAAACAAAATGAGCTATTGTTCTCGTCATCTTATCTCCTCCTAACGTGCAACTGGTACGGGTAAATCAATGACATTCCTGGTGTCGGTACTTTCTACGACTTCTTCCAACGCCTTTGGTCAGCTAGCGGTAACAATCTCAAACCAAACAAGTTTAGCGAACCTTAATCTTTATGTATTTTACAAACTTAAAAAGAAGAGTATTTCCTTAATTCCTTCAGTGAATAAAACGTACCACGCCAGTTAATACCACCTCGTCTTAAGGTCTTAAGCATCGAGTTTAATAGTACTCCGACGTACAGTAAGGCTGATATAGGGTGAATGAAAAAATTCACTGCTGGTGCATCTATATACCTGTTTCCATAATGATAAATAATAAACAATGTAATCACTGGAACACCGCATAGCGCCCTAGCCAACGGAGGTCCAAAGAATATACCCACAAAAGGATAGTCATGCAGAAAAAGAATGAAACAACACATTATCAACATTCCAATAACACCAAAGTTCGTACTGGCAAAGAAATTCTTTTCAAATCCTTTAAATACCGCAGGTAGGTTTTCATAAAATTTTACCGTTATCAAACCTTTGCTGTACCCAAAATTTTGTTTATATCCCTGCTTAGCTACTAATTGACCTAGAGACAAATCATCCATTACCAGCATAGCGACTGCCTCGTAACCACCGATTGCCTCATAGACAGACCTTTTTAGCAAGTTAAATGTAGCAAAGCCTGCAAACTTTTTAGTTGCGAATGTAAGTGTCATTGAAAACATAAATAATGAGAAAAAACCACGGAAGAAAAAGCCTCTATTCACTATGTCGGGAAGTATCGTTAGATGGTCGAGCTTGTTCTCTAAAGAGTAGCTCATTGTTTTCTTTAAACTATCAGGAGAGAACATAACATCGGCATCAGTTAGTAGTATCCACTCTCCTGTGGCATGCTTCACTCCTTGATGTACTGCATGGTTTTTACCTAACCAATTTGGCGGTAAATCAGTAATGTTAATAACCTTCAATTGGGAATATTTAATGTCTAGTTTTGTAAGGATGGCTCCTGTACTGTCAGTTGAACGGTCATTCACCACTATTAATTCTAAATCTGGATAATCTTGATTAAGTAAGCGAATCACAGTCTGTTCGATAGATTCTTCTTCATTACACGCTGGGATTACTATGGATAACGATGGATAAGTAATCTCCGCACCTTGGAAAGCTGTCCCACGAAAAATTGGTTTGTCACGCATAGTCGTGTAAAATAACAACCCGATGCCTAGCCATGCAATAGCGCCTAAAGATGCTAGCACTAAAAAAAGTATATTCATATTTTTCTCCTCTCAAATTATAGGAGTTAATCGCATTTCAATATTTGACCGCACTTTTTCCCAGGAATTTCTGTACCGTCCCTTACCACCCATTCAATATGTCTTTTGTTCGCTCAAAAAGTATGCTTTCTCAATTCTTCTAACGAATAAACTGTTCCTCGCCATTCAATACCACCTCTACTTAGAATCTTGACCATTGAGTTTAATACCCCCCAAATATACAGCAAAGCCGATATAGGGTGAATTAAAAAATGCCCCAGGGAAGCATCCAAATATCTTTTTGCGTAATTATAAATAGCAAACACTATAAGGATGGAAAAGCCACACAGTACTCTTGCCCACTCCGGACCAAAGAACAAGCCAACAAACGGATATACATGGATAAAAAAAGCAAACCAACAAGCTGTCAACGTGGCGATAACACTATAATTCGCACCCGCAAATTGATTTTTCTCTATGCCTTTTATCATAGCAAAGATATTTTCATACAGTTTCACTGATATTAAGCCTCTGCTATACCCGAAACATTGTTTGTAACTCTTCTTTACGACTAATTTGCCTAAAGAAAAGTCATCTACAGGTTGCATAGCAATTGTCTCATACCCACCAATTGACTCATATGTAGATCTTTTTATTAAGTTGAAAGCACCGAGACCAGCACTCTTGCTAAGGATGAATAAAACGGTTATCACAAAGAAAAAGAAGGAAATAAGACCACCGTAAAAAAACCTTTGTGTATTGAATCAGGACTGATTGTCAAGTGGTCGAGCTTGTTTTCCAAAGAATAGCTAATCGTTTTCTTTAAACTACCCGGAGAGAACATAATATCGGCATCGGTAAAAAGTAACCACTCTCCTGTAGCATGTTTCACGCCTTGATAAATAGCATGATTTTTACCTAACCATTTCGGAGGTAAATCAGTAATAGTAACAACGTTCAGTTGCGGGTATTTAATTTTGAGTTCCTCAAGAATGAGCCTCGTGTGATCAGTGGATCGATCATTAACGACTATCACTTCAAAATCAGGATAATCTTGATCGAGTAATTGACTAATGGCCTGTCTAATAGATTCTTCTTCATTACAGGCCGGGATTATTACCGATAATGAAGGATAGATAATTCCCTTGTCTGAACAATCGGTGCCACGAAAAATCGGTAGCTTCTTCAAATTACTAAACAACAGCAGCCCCAAATATAGCCAGATAACAACGTTTAAAAAGGATAATACTAAAAAAAGGGCATTCATAAAATCTTCCTCCTCCCAAAGCCTCCCTTATTCGTGTAAACGGTAACCATTTCGAATGATTTTAATAATTTTTAGAGAATTCAACAATGTTCGAAGTCTGCTTCCTTTTTCGTATTTGCTGATAAATTTCAAGTTAGTCAATAACGGAGTTGCTTTAGTGACGAGTCGTACATATTCTGAATAGAATTGCTTAAGAGGTAATTTCGTGGGTAAAACTGTGTGCAGAAAATCATAGGCTTCCGGTTTATCGGTTATTAACTCGGCCTTTTTACTCTCGTATAATTGCGTACCGGGTAACGGGGTTAAGATTGAACATATAACTACATCCACTTTCAAACTGCGAATGTGAGATATAAGTCCATCAAAGTCCTCTCTGGTATATGCCTGATCAACCATGAAAGACCCAGCAATGCCAATTTTAAGATCATTGAGGATTTTTGCTGCCTTATATTGTTGCTCTACTGTTATGTTTTTCTTCAAATCGTTTAATTGCTTATTGTTAAAGCTTTCGAATCCAGTAAATACCTCCGCGAGGCCAATATCTTTCCATTTAGCAAACAGGTTCGGATGTTTTATAATCGTATCCACTCTAGCATAAAGATAATATTTTTTCTTTATGCCATTCTCTCTAATTAGATCGGCCAGTTTATCCATGCGTTGCCAATCACACATTGATTCATCATCACAGAAGAAAATATTAGGCTCTTCGATAGATTGTAGTTCTTGTATTATTAATTCTGGTTTACGGGACAAGTATTTTCCGCCGGTTAGTGCCCACAAGGCACAGTAGGTACAACGGTTAGTACAGCCTAGAGAAGTTCGAATGGATGCTAAAGGCTTCATCCATTCCTCACAATAATCTTTCCGATATTTAATCGTCAGGGAACGGTCGGGTATGGGTAAACTATCTAAATTTGGATGCGGCCTCGAAGGTGTTAGGTACGTCTCAGAACCAGGAATGCCCAACCCTAATATACTGTCAAACGGTATTTTAGACTCTAAGCATTGTAATATTTCACTTAAAGCTGTTACGCCTTCTCCACGAACCACTAAATCAATATTCTTAACATTAAAATCTTCTGGTTTTACTGTAGCGTGGTGCCCCTCGATAACAATAAATATATTAGGATCAAGAGCTTTAATCCTAGAAGCCATTTCCTTAACAATGGAAAGTTGATTCGTAAATCCAGTTAGACCAACTACCTGAGGTTTGTAAGATAGCAATGCTGCTTTATAATCACGTTCTAAACGGGCATCAAAAATCACCACTTCATGCTTTTCTGCCTTAAGCCCAGCTCCTAGATATTCTAACGCTAAAGGTTCATGCATAAAGAGCGTATCCATATATTCGGAACCACTAGGGGGCTGAATCAACATTACTTTCATTGTTATAACCATCCTTTCATTTTACCTGATTTTCTTTCACCTCATCCCTCCTCACAAGACTCCGACTCATTTCTCTTTCTTGTTCGCAACTTCACAAACTTGTTTACTTATATCTTCTCCTCAGTTTGGCAAGAGAGAAACACACTAAGTCCTAGCATACTCCAAGATCTTAGCCTCCACATGGCTCAACCACCGGACATCAGCCTCCGCATGAAATAATGCTGCGTCCGTGAGAAGGTCAGTCATCATATTGTCCCTGTTAATGCCGTCTTTAGTTAGGCGGCACTTAGTTTTTGTTAGTTCTCTCATTTGCTCCATGTATATTTGCGTCTGTCGTTCAATGAGTTGAAGCGCAAGCTCCGGGTTTTCCCGGCTAGTGAACAATAGTTTGATGAAGAGTTCATCTCGCAGTGGCCTTGGTTTGGTAGCCGGTTCCTGGAGCCAATGTTCTAGCTCTTGGACCCCTTTCGAGCTAATATCGTACACTTTCTTGTCCGGTCGGGAATCCTGCTCTTCTTCAGTCCCGCTTACGAAGCCCTCTTTTTCTAGCCTATCGAGTGTGGTATAGATTTGTCCGTAATTAAGGTTCCAGAAGTTCCCTATTCGCTCATCAAAAATACTTTTTAGCTCGTATCCATGGCGTGGGGTTTCTTTTAAAATACCTAAGATGGCGTGTTTAACCGGCATGACAAACGACTCTCCTTAATTTAACTATTTAATCTTATATATATGAGTATAACCAGTTTCAATGATTTACGCTGAACGTAACGCTTTGACCGGATCAACTCTTGAGGCCATCCAAGCGGGGTACACAGCACTCAGGCCAACTACCAAAGCCATGGCGATGGCAACACCAATATTCTGGGCCCAACACCCTCTCTGTCCCTATAGCTAATAGTATATACACGAATTATCTATTCATCAATAGGTTTCTTTCCCAAATTTTTGTTCGCCTACGTTAAAGTGGACATAAATGAGCACGATCTCTCCCTAATTAAAATTTATCTCCTATAAATTACAAATTGATTTTCGACAAAATTTGCGTTACTGTATAAATAAGTAAAGCTTAGCTGTTAGCTCTGCTAGGCCTTGCGCATGAGAGGATTTCCGGACGCGGAGATCCTCAAAAAATTGTTTATATTGTTTTTAGCCATATTTTAAATCCAATTTCCCAAAATAGCTTGCAATTCTAGATCATTGGATTATAATAAGGAAGTGTTGGGGGTATAGCTCAGCTGGGAGAGCGCTAGATTCGCATTTTAGAGGCCAGCGGTTCGATTCCGCTTACCTCCACCAAACATGAAAGTGCCAAAACCTTGATATTCAAGGTTTTTTTGTTTTGCGTCACGCAACATAATTCTTCTATTTGGGGTTTTAAGATATCGTTGGGGGCGGATTGGGGACACTACTGTGCGTATATTTTTAAAAAGGCGCATCGGTGCCCTTTCGGAGTTTGTTAATAACTTTACTTCGTATGGATCCGTAAAATCATAACCCTCATTCTTTTCTAGAAATTCAAGCAGCGTTAATTTTCTTATTTTCAAGCTTCCTAACTTTAATGCTTGAAGGTGCCCCGCTTTTATCAGATCATAGTAGCCAAAATAAATTTTAGTTTAGTGGATATCGAAAATGACAAGGCACTTGATATTTATTCGATGGGCTTTAACCTAATTTCTTCGGACGGAAAAGAATATGACCGCTCAGGTGTTATTGAGCCTGATCCAAGACTTAGGGCAAGCCTCTATAAAGGAGCGAGCAGTGAAGGATGGGCAGCTTATCAAGTGCGTATAGATGACGCGACACCAACTTTAACATACGGGCGCAAGTATGACGGAACAGGCGGAATTTGGTTTAAAGCTTATAATGATTAATATTCAACCTATAGCCCTCCGGCCCGAAAACCGAGGGCTATTTTATTTTACTAACGTAAAGAGGGACCTCCGCGTCCGGAAGTCTCTATGTCCAATAGGTTTGGACTTACTAAGATTGCGTAGGGGTTATGTCCCATAAAGCCATAATTCACTAATTTGTGATGGCCTGAAAGGTTCAAAGAATCGGTCGTTTAGCTGATATCGTCGATAAGTTTCTACTAATTATCCCCTACTTATCCCCTACTTTACCTCCATGCCCTGAAGAATACTTGAGTTATAAAGGTTTTACAAAATACACTCGTTTGTAACCGTCTTCTAATCGGCGTTCCACTTCGACAAACCCGAACCCAAGATAGTACCTAATATTTTCAGTCATCAACTCGTTAGTATAAAGATGGACTTCTTGTAAACTCGCTTTTTTTGCAAAATTTACAGCAAACTCAATTAATTTACGTCCAATTCCTCTTCCCTGGAAATCTGGGTGAACTGCTACATTTTCGATTAGTAGGCAATTTCCTTTTGGGAAGAAGACAACAAGGCCCATAAATTCTTCCGAATTTGTTGCTATATAAACAACATTCTTCTCAATAAGTTTAGAATAATCCGAAAGCATTGGAGCAGGCTTTTTACCCATTCTTTCAATGTAAATGCTATAAGCCATACTTACACATTCAAAAATGGCCTGTTCATGTTTCTTTTCAGCAAGCTGAATATCTATAATACTCATTACACACTCCTTAAGAATCATCTGACAAAAGGCAGCAATAATCACATTTATAAGAATATAACTCATGAACATTCGCGTTAGTATCACTGGTCTGCTCCAAAGGGATTTCTCTTTAATTTATTATTACTAACACCAAGTTTCCTCTCATTATAGCAATACCATTAAGTTCCAATTGTCCTGTGAATGCCGTCCACCTACACAGAGGTTGGACAGCATTTCTATGGGAAATTAGGAACTTACCAAGCATATCAATATTTATTTGATTTCTTCAGCCAACTCTAAAATAATTCCCTCTGGCCCACGAACTAAGCATAACTTATAACTTTCTTCATATTGCCGTATCTCACTAAAGATTTCCGTGCCCTTCTTTTTCAATTTGTCAACAACAGCTTCAATATCTTCAACAGCAAATGCAATATGTCGAATACCCAGCGTATTTGCAAAGGGTTTCTGAATATCTTGTTCATCTGACGGCTTATAATACTTGATTAGCTCTATACTTGACCCACCGTCTGGCGTCCGCAAAAAGGCAATTGCTGATTTAACGCTGTTAAGCCCAACTACCCGATCAACACACTCGCCCTCCAGTTCCCCTTCCCCTTGCAGTTCAAGCCGTATATCCTACAATATTAGACCACCCACCTGTATCAACGAACTTGAAATAACTTCCAATTACTACTGATGGTCACCAGTATAAGAACAATGTGTACTCTAAATACTTTAGGTACATATATTAAGTATTCAAGAAACGTGACACCGCTACAAGTGTTATAGAGACTTTTTGTTTCCCAATTAATAGGCAATACCAATACGAGTCTTCAAATATTCTGCACTATCAATCTGTTTACAAACACAATGAGCAACATCGGGTATAGAAATTGATACTCCGCCTAATGGCAAATAATGACGCTCAATTCGATAACTCCCTGTAACGTTTCCGTTCGCTAGGTATGGAGGACAAACAATAGTCCAGTCAAAATCCGTCTCACAAAACAAGTTATAAAGTTTATGATGTTCAACTGAAGCCCAAGTTGAAGTGCGCTTTGACTCATTTGAACAGTAGCGTAATAAATCTGGCTCGGATCGGCTTTGTAGTACCCCTGAAGTTCCAACCGTTATGATTCGTCCAATATTATGTTTTTTCATTTCATTAAGTATTATTGGCATGCTCATCGAAAGAGTTGTGCTTTTATCCGTACTGAGTGCACTTATTACAACATCCACACCAAAGGAGAATGCACACTCTAAATGATCCTTATGAAGTACATTCCCTTGAATAATATTTAGACCTTTTTGTTTTACAAGTTTATGAGGTTGCCGTACTAATACTGTAGTTTCTTGGTTATCTTGCATTAAATAATTAAGAACATAGCCACCAACTCTACCTGTCGCACCAAGAATTAAAATTTTAATAGTGCCCACCTCTCTATATATATTTCTTAAAAGACGATGTTGAAAAAGGAAATTAACTTACGGGTATTGGCACAGTTAGACTGTGCCGAATTAGGTGACTGTATTTAGACAATATCGGTTTTTAGTTCGACTTAGTAAAATACCTTTCCATCATTGGCACATCCGAAAGGTATGTATCAATTTTGGTTATAAGACCGTTCTGAATTGTCAGCACAGTAGCCAGTTCTTCGTTTAAAACTCTGCCGTCTGCAGAAGTTGCGGTATTATTCAGCGATAGAGTAAGTCCGTACTGCCCAACAAGTATATGATGGAGTTTTGTTACTACACCTCCATTTACAATGGTTTCGACACGTTCAATCACTGCAGCTGCTCCCTTTACCGTACCTGATATTTTGCCTTCTCCGGGGAGAGTCCATTCGATGTCAGGATGTAATAATTTCTTAATTGACTCCCAATCATGCTTTTTGTATGAAGTTAGAAAGTTTTCTGCAATTTTTTTATCAGCTATATTGCCCATTAAAGAAACCTCCTTAAATATGATCTCAAAACAAGTATACACAAAACAAACAATCACGTAAAATGATTATAAAAGATAGTTACATTCATTAAAAATGATACTTGTTTGAAAGCAAATCTAAGGCATAATCATCGGACAGGTGGAGTTGACTGATTAGGCGTTTCTTTCTTTATCATTTCAATAAACTTTAAAAGAGCATTTGTCATTAAAGTATCCTTGTGCCTGATAAAAAAAGTTTTTGCAGAACCATACTGCGGAGGAATCGAAAAGGATTTTAGAAGACATCTTTCTTCATATTCTCGAATAGCAGATTGTGGAACGAAAGAAACACCAAGATTCTCAATTACTCCTTCAATAATGGAATCTAAATTATTAAATTCCATATAACGTACATTGTAAATGTTCTCAGACTTAAACCAATCTTCAAGCTGAGTTCTATTAGGGCATCCTTTCGTGTTCAAGAGAAATGGTTTTGAACAAACAGTTTGAATATCATTGTACTCAGGATTAGATATAAGTACGAGATTTTCTTCTATTATAAGCTCTTTCACAAGGTTATCATCGTTAAGAGATTGTGACTTTACAAACGCACCGTCAAGTTGAAAGTGAAGCACTTGAATAATGAGGTCATCGGCGTGAGAGGTTATAAGTGATAAATCAACATTTGGGTATACCTTGTGATAATGAGCAAGTGTCTTTGGAAGATGCAGGGATGAAACGGTATGATTGGTTCCAATTGATAAACAGCCAGTTGGCTCTCTGGAATCATTTAATGCCTTTTTGGCATCGTCAAGCATATGCAAAATTTGTACAGTATGAGTGAGCAATGTTTCTCCCGCCGGAGTCAATATCATACCGTGCTGCCTATAAAACAGTTGGGTTTTAAGTTCTGTCTCCAATTTCTGAATTCTTGCTGTAACATTGGATTGAACGTAGCCAAGAATTTGAGCAGCTTTTGTGATGCTTCCTGCAAGCGCAACAGCCTTAAAAATACGCAAATCGTTACTTTCCATTTATTTCACCTAACTTATTAATCAATATGAATGATTGTTTTAAACATATATCACTATATATGATACATCGTTTAAAATACAGTTTTTTTAATATGGTTGATTCCTACTACTTGGTCAAAATTCCAAGAAGTAATAGAATCACTACATTGTACGTATGTGATGATATTTGATTAATCATCGCCATTTATTCATATCGATTAATATTATCTCTATCATTCATTTTTCAAACCTATATTCTAAATTAATGACCTAGCCCTTCAAATAAGATTCACTTGATTTTAGTTTACTGCTTTCTCGGTTTATTCTACCTTTTCTATTCTAAGTAAAGAGCTCTTTTTTCTTTGACTTACTCTATTTTACTATAGTATTTCTAAATCCTTCGAATAAAATATGCTCATTTTCAACTCGTAATTGCTAATTGTTGTGGTTTGGATGTTTATTGGTTCGCTAAACTCCTAACTATAGAAGCATCGACCTGCAAAATAAAAGAACGCCGTTTGGTTAAGGCGTTCTTTGCGCATAATCAGCCAAATGCGCAGCAAGGTCGGTGTCCAATGCATGCTGTGTGTGCGGATCAGGTGCCGCTAAATGTGCGGTAGCTTGATTATCCGTGTAAGTCGCTGCGGCCGTCTGTGCCGCTGTTGCTTTTATCTGCGCTCCGACTGGGGTTTCCTTCGAGGCTAAGCATCTACCTTTGTAGCCAATCCCTGCTTCACAGAGTCTTGAGTGGCTAACACCATAGCGGGATTAATTTGGAGTGTTACTACAGCTGTATTAGAGACTTGTATTACAACTTATGCCTGTCCGCTTGAGCTAAACTTGCATCGACATTGACTCTAAAGTAATACGGGTTTCCTCCATATTGATGATCTGTCAGAGGCTTTTTCTAAACGTAAAGAAACCTTAAAGTCCATAAACATATTTCCTATATTCTCGGGAATACTGTTTTTAGAGTAAATATTTAAGGGAGGTGTTCTTTTTGAACGCAGATAAAGCCAAACGAGACGTTTCAACCGGTGAATTAGGAAAACTTAAAGATAAATATCCTCAGATGGTACAAAATTTTGAAGGGATCAAGAAACAGGCCTTTGAACCTCAAATACAAGGATTAGAGCAAACTCAAGGACAGCATACTCAACCACATGGAAAATTCTTTGAACAAGAAAAATGGCAAGATGAAGGACAAGCTGAAGGACAAGGACAAACAAGTTAATCTGCTCCACATAAACTAAATAGCAAGGGGGAGCTTAATGGCTCTCCCTTATATATTTTCCATAAAAACTACTTACCGTTACCTACAAACTTGATCTCGAACGACTCCGAAGCGAACCTATAAACATTTTTGCACCTGTCCCTTTATTTCTTACGTGTTCTAATTATCTCCTATCTATCGTAATTATAAATGGGGGGGATAGGATGCAACGTGTGCAATTCGATCTAGAAATACTTTATGTTCAGAAACTACATTTTTTTATGTTCTTAGCGACCTTTAATGCAATCACCAGTGCGATCGCTCTATGGCTTTTTGGCTTGCATAACGGAATTTTTGTTCTTGGTAGTGGCTTCCTCATTTCTTATATCGCTATGTTTAAAAAAAAGAAATTTACTCCTCCTGGGAAAAGAATAACTGCCAAGCGAATGGCCCGTGCAATTTCACAGGACACCAGTCCCACGTCGATTGCTCGCTTTGCAAGCCAACTCTATTACTACTTTCATGAACCCACTCAAGCTATATCGCTTCTGGAGAAATTTCTACCAAGTCATGATCCTTTACTCTGTACGACACTCGGCGACATCCTCCTGAAAGAAGGTAAGGCGAAACGGGCGCTCTATATCTTGCGCGATAATCCCTATGCTTTCGTCGACCCGCTTCTGCTTGCAACACAAGGCCATGCTCTTAAACAAATCGAAAAAATCTCTGAAGCCGCAAGTATATTCGAACGGAGTTTAAATCTCGCCAAACAAAATGGATTTCCTCAAAATGGAGCCAACTGGTTTACCCAAAAACTCCTTACTTTAAGCTATACGGCCAGCATTCACCATACACTGGCGGACTGCTATGTTATTCTTGATAATTTACTTGAAGCCAAACGTCATTATAGAGCCGGAAATTTTCTTCTATTTGACCTCTCACTTTGGCGCCACTATCAACCTTGGCTCATTTGTTCTACAATAAACTGTACAAAATCTCGTTAATTCATCAATCTTTTCTAATATAATTCTAGGTTTAGTTCCATATTCCAACAGGTTTTACTAGAGCAATTCTCTATAATAAAGATACAACTATTATATTATTGCAAAATCTTGAATACTAACCTCAAGTTTTCGAATGGAGGGTGAAAAATGCTGTCAACTCATGGCGAAGAAGTTCTGGGATTTATTCGTGATTTCGAAACATCCTCTCGTGACTATCTCCTGTCTAAAGGCTTGAGTGAATATGAGATGACCAATGCCTATCTCGACTTACAATGGAATTTCCTCCATACGATTCTCAGACAACGCTCAAACGGAATATGTAAAACATCATAGCCGTTGTATTCTTCACTGGAAAACAAGCTATTTAAAGACAATATCTTTGGATTAAGACAATGTATTGTGGCTTTACAAATAAATATAAACCTCCAATCACATTGAATTGGAGGTTTATATTTCGTTTCTTCCTTTGTCTTATCTAAAGAATGATGCCTTGTACAAACGTTGATAACGGTGTAAAGCCCGAATGGCAGTCAGTGCCGTTGTTAACGGCTCTTCATAATTCCAGCCCTTAGCATAGACCCCCCGATACGAAGGTTCAAAGGAACCATTGCTGTTCTGCGCTGTAAGGAGATTCCTTACTCCCTTATCCAAAACTCCCCGTGGTACAACTCTTGTGTATCGCCATAACCCCGCAAGGGCCAAGCTAGTCTCGACAACTGAACCCCATCCTCCATCACTGCTCTGGGCATTGATAAGAAATCCCTGTCCTTTTTTCCTTGCTACTAGGATGTGACGTGCGGTGTTCCAGCGTTCCCAGCTAAACTTCCACTTACTGAGTAATTCTAAGGCCTGTGCTGTGCTATATATGGGCCCCTCAAACCAAGATGCCGGGAATGCGCCACAAGAGTCCTGCTGAGCCAAAATCCAGCTTAGACCTTGCCATATTTTTACATCTTGAGAACGTGAACTCCTCCATAAGGCCTCCAGAACATGAATGCTAACATCAACGCTCGGAATATACACTGGGAACTCTGAGGAAATTTGTGGAGGGGTTCCTTGAAAACTTGGAAACGTTCCCCAGCTACCGTCAGTATTTTGCAACTTCTTTAGGAGGTTAACGCCTAAATGATCCACTTCCCCGAGCACTTGATGCAAACCGATCAACGCAACAGCTGTATCATCCAGATCAGGGTGAGTGTACGGTGGAGTACTTCCATAGCTACCATCCGCATTCTGCCCCTTCTTTAACCAATCTACCGCTTGATTTAACCATGGGATATCAGAAGGTGTCTGAGCTGTCTCTCCCAAGACACTAATAGCCCAACCCATTGCCCATATTTTAAGCTGGTCGAAAGCAGGCCACCCACCGCTTGAATACTGTTTTTGTACCAACCACCGTCCAGCTCTTTGTGTTTGTTCCACATAGCCACCCTTACTCATTATCGCGAGGATTGATAAACTCGTTGCGATAATATCCTCTGCCCATGACCCGTCAGTCATTTGTGTCTCTATAAGGTACTGAACACCTTTCTGGATTCCCTCTTGAGAGTTTGAGGCTAAGAGTGACGCCGCAACAACCACCGGTCTGCCATAGAGTGGCAACTTGGCTAAGATTTTATCTTCGAGAATATTTGGAAGCAATATTTCCTCCGGTGTGGGTCCTTCCAAACCGGGTACCACTCTTTGCCCCAACGTTAAAATCACATGGGAAAATTGCCGAGCTTGAGATAAAAGCTTAATCCTTGCCTTCCACCCACCTAGGCTCCCCTGAAGAACCATTCGAACGATCTGGGTTATCTCTTCATCCGGTTTATCACCTGGAAATTTACCCCACCCGCCTTGATATTGCTGTCTTAACCATTGTATTCCTCGACGCTGAGAAACCTCAAAGCCCTTTCCAACTGCGAGTAGTGCAAGCGACGCTAGCGCAGTTGCCCCTGGGCTTGAAGATACGCCGTGTGTTTCGTCAAGATCTTCCGACAAGATCTGCTCCACGCCCTCAAAGACAAAATGCCGTGCTTTATCAAGGCTATCTTGAACTTCTTTATTAAGCTCCATAGAACTCTCTCCGTCCTCATATTTAGCGCATGCTATAGTTATGATGTATGTTAGCGGACAGATAATTGTTCTATGAAAAATCAAACGGGGCTTTTAAAGGATGCGACTAACCGCGATCTCGTCACAATTTGGAAACTTGACACAATTAATACACTCTGTCCAAACCTTTTGGGGCATTTGGTCTTTACCAACCTCTTCATAACCACAATGTTTAAAGAACTCTGGTTGATAGGTCAAAGCAAAAAGCTTTGTACACCCCAACTCTCTGGCCTCTTCTTCAAGCCCTTTAACGATCTTTGTTCCAATTCCTCTTCTTTTGTATTCACTAGAAACTGCCAAAGCTCTTATTTCCGCTAAGTCACTCCAAAGGATATGGAGTGACGCAACCCCGACCAATTTTCCATCTATTTCCGCCAGTAGGAATTCGCGAATATTTTCGTAAAGCATATTTCTCGAACGACCAAGCATGAACCCTTGCTCTGCATTACCATTAATCAATAACATCATATCTTCAACATCCGCTATTCGCGCCTTACGCAATTTCATCTCTTTTTCTCCCTTTGTTGTTTTGTATCGTTGCATAATTATACAACATTTCTTATATTGTTGCATCCTATATTTTAACCTAAAAAATGCCCCATCACTCGTTAAAGCTATCTCTATGCTAAACTTGTCGATTTTATAAGAATATAATTTTCGACAACCTTCTTTGTTAGTGCATTATAAGCCAATTCACCTTCATTTCTCCTTTTAAACCATCTCCTTATTTTTACATTTTTCTGCATCTTACTATGATACAATATAGACATAACATTTACATATCTTACATAATACTTTATTTATATTTACATATATTGAATATTGTTCCATATTTACATTTATATCTTACTAAACATTCTAGGAAGGAGATTTACATTGTGCTTTCCCTCAAGCTTCGCGTTCTCCCTCGACAAGGTGCTCTTTTATTTTTGTCTTTTATCCTCATTCCATCCATTTTTCTAAGTAATGTCTTTGAACTGCCCCGTTTATTTAGCTTCAGTCTTGTATTTTTCCCCCTCATCGCTATCATTTTATGTTTTAATCTTTGGTTAAGCACTTGGGGAAAAGCTTGGATTCTCTCCTCAACCCTGCTCGTTGTTGCTTCACAATTATATACTGGTTATCCTTCATTCCCGTTGCTTTTGGCTCAAGTGCTCTTCCTGCTTGGTGGAATGATGCTTCTCTACATCCGTAAGGAAACACAAGACCGCCTAGTCCATCAACATCACATCAATGCGATGCGTGTGTTACTTCGGCAAAATCCTCCATTAGTCCAAACCATCGACTATACGAGTGAGGCTATCATAATCTTAGACAACATGGGATCTATTATAGAATCGAATCCTCAATCGACCCTCCTTTTATCTTTAACCGAATCTTTCTTAATTGGCAAACCTATATCTGATGTTTTAGGGATCCTACCAAATTTCAAACCGACTGAAATACCGGAGAATGGTGAATTCATTTGGGAAACTCAGAACAAGGGAATTAAACATCTGAAGTTTCGAACTCGTCCTTTACTAGAATATGATATTCCGGCGGGGACACTTTTAACACTTTACGATATCAGTGAAGCAAAGAAACTCTCAGAAGCCTATGTTCAATTTGCGAAATTTTCCGTTCTAGGCCAAGTCTCCGCAGGTTTGGCCCATGAAATACGCAATCCTTTGACAACCATCAAAGGTTTTATGCAACTAATTAAGCCCGCGCAATGGCCAGAATCATTCCGTCCATATCAACAACTTATTCTCGATGAAATCCAAACCATTGATCAAGTGTTGTCTAAATTCGTCCTCTTAACCAGTCCCTCTGCACCCCAAATGAAGCCAGTTAATATGACCGAAACCATTCAAACTATGGCTCAGGTGATTCACCCGCTTAGTCTCATGCAAGATATTAGCATCATTCTGGAAGTCCCCGCCCATTCGGCATATGTCATGGGCGACCATGATCAACTTCTTCAAGCGCTGCAATCCGTTCTTAATAACGCAATCGACGCATCACCCAAAGCCGGAAACGTTATTATTCGTTTAATAGAACACGAATCACAGATACGGATCAGCGTTATTGATAACGGTCCTGGCATTCCAGAAAGCCTGCATCAACGTGTCCTAGATCCTTTCTTTACCACGCAAAAAGAAGGTACCGGGTTGGGATTAACGATTGCACAACAAATCATTCTTGCCCACCATGGCAAGCTTCACTTTTCCGCACCCACAAGCGGCACAGAAGTGTTGATTGATTTGCCCTGTTTATCGGATTCTACAAATATTCTCTCTGCATAAGTGAATAATTTTTCAAAGTACTTTGACCGTTGAGTACAGTAATCCCCTTATCCCGCCAGTTTTCTGATAACGTCCAGATCGGGAACTTATCCACATCTTTTAGCCAACAGTGCCAACGCCGAAGTTCCTCCTCCAGCCCGTATGTTGTAAGCCATTGTACTCGACCATCCCATACTAACGGGTTTCCATATTCATCTTTAGCCTGGGCTAACAACTGGCTTCTTTCCAACACACCAGCCAACAGTATACTTCGACTGGCTCTCGCCAGTGGCTTTTCGAAAATTGGGCATACAACACGTAATTGTCCCTTGCTTTGGAAGAAATACCATTCTTCCAGTTCAATCACTGAGTTTTCACCACGCTCTTTCGGAAGCCAAGGCCAAGGCCAAGGATTTCCCCAGAGCGATTCTAATACTTTGTCTCCCTGATGAAGCCTCAAAGCGAGAAGGTCTTGAATTCGAAGTTTACCAGCTTGTTCAAGAGATTCAAGGTAGTCAAGTATGCTCAGCATAACCGTACAAAATTCTGAATTTAGGGAGCCTGAAGCATCCACCCAGCCCTGTTTTTGCCACTTTAACATTTGTTCGTTAATCTTAAGCCATTTTACTTTGCTACTCAGTTCAAATTTCTTACCTTTACGACGAACTTCGGCAATCTCAAAGCTCCCCCAAAAGAAAGCAATAGACTGCGATTTTATGACAATGCGAACCCGACGAGTGGCCAATTGCTCAAAGAATGTGTTCACAATCATAAGTTGTTGCCGAGCAACTGGATTTAAACCTTGTCCCCAACGTTTCCAATCCGGACGTTCTTCCCCCAAGGAGTAACGTGACTGATTGCCCTTTTGCTCCTCCGGAATGAGGTATAAACTCGGAGTAAGTTTTTCACGCCAATAAACGGCCCTTGCAGAGATAGTCCCTCCAATCTTGGAGAGTCCATTTAAAAAGGCTGATGAAAAGTTAGGGGCTACAAAATAGATAACGGTCTTGACCCCGTTGCTAAGTCGATTTCCCCATAATACACCAGCTAGGAGGAATTCCTCTTCGCGTATACTAGAAGAACTGGCAATGATGCCAATCCTTAACGTCGCCTCGCTACTCATGAAATAGGCAAACTGTGGTGGGAGACGACCTATCTTTTTTTTATCTTCCGGGTATTCTCTCCAGTCCCTAGCAATAAATACCTCAGGATGAGCTTCCCAGACCATGTTCCAGGTAATACTCACAATGAACCTCCCTTAACTTTTCTCCATAAGCATGTTTACGCGCTAAAGACGAAAATCATGACACATTTATAGAAACTCCGAGGATACCAATCCTCCATGCCAGTTACGAATAAGTTGAAGTGTTTCCTCGATAGGAAGTGCGTGTCGGATATGTCCATCCCGCCCCTCCATAGTATGAGCGAGAAACATGGAGTTCCAAATACTCTCTGCCGTAGCTTCTACAACCGCTCTGAAGAAATCATCTAAGTCCCAGTCGGATAAATAAACACTACGCTCGCCCAAATAGGTGCTAACCATCAAACAAAAGTCACCACTACCAGTCATGGAGATTGACCCTGTACGAGCTATTCCTAAACAAGCTCGCCTTGCTAGTTGTTGTAATTGCCAACGTGATAAGGGCGCATTTGTAATTCCCACAAGAATCAATGAACCAGGGATGTACCCCGCTCTCTGTTCAGAAAGAAATCCAACTGGCACACCGGATAAGAGAAAATCACGCAATTGACCGAAATTTGCCAAGGCAAGCATCCCTAAGACATAGCTACGGCCACTCTGATCTAAAACAAGACGTGAAGAACTCCCGATTCCCCCTTTCATTTGAAAACAAGACATTCCAACCCCAGCACCGACATTACCCTGCTCGATCGGCCCTTCGGAAGCACGTTGAAGAGCCAGTATGGCATCCCATGGCTTAACATGACGTCCCCGAATGTCGTTCAGGTAGGAATCATCACACTCTAGAACAACAACATTCGGCGTCCGGGCATCATTTCCGATCTCGGGATTTTGCTGTAATAGATACGTGATAACCCCGTGAGCTACGTCATTGACACTAAGTGTATTCGTTAATAAGATCGGACAATTCAGGAGCCCCATCTCTTGTATAAAGGGAACACCAATGGACTTCCCGTAACCATTAATAACCTCGATCCCGGCACGGCATGGTTGACGATAAAGGTTAACCGGACAAGGTATGATAGCCGTCACACCCGTTCGAACAGGACCCCTTCCCGTGGAAACTAATGGTCCAACTCCCCGAATTAGCGATACATTTCCCACCCGTACTCCTGGCACATCTGTAAGGTCATTGTTAGGTCCAGTGGGCATCTGTCCCATCCAAAGTCCCAAACTTCTCGGCGTGCTTCTTTTTTGCATCGAAAAATCCCTCCATTGTACTCTATGGAGAACAACGGAGGGATATGAATAAACAGCCCTACACTATTTCACGATTGAAAGACAAGAAGCTTTAATGTCCTGCTAAAGCAAAAGCAATCACAATTACACCCACAATAACACGGTATCCGACAAAAAGTCCAAAGTTACTATTTTTCAAATAGCGTAATAAAAACGAGATACTTAAAATACCAACGACAAACGATGAAATAACACCAACGAAAAAAGGTAAGTTTAGGGCAGCCATCGTCAAATGTCTTAGTTTCAGGACTCCTGCTCCCAGAATAATCGGCGTAGACATTAGGAAAGAAAAGCGCGCGGCGTCTTCTCGAGTCATAGCCAAAAAGCGTGCCGCCGTCATTGTACTTCCAGAACGAGATACACCCGGAATAATTGCTAACGCTTGGGAAAGACCAATCCACAAGGAGTCAGCCAATGACATAGTATCCATTTTGCGAATTCGTGGCTTTTTGTCTGCAATATAAAGTATGAGCCCCATGACAATCATCATAATTCCAATGAGCAGAGGATTACGAAAAGCATTCTCCGCCTGTTTCTCCAGTGCAAGACCAAATAAGCCTCCAGGAATGGTTGCCACGACTATGTACCAGAAAATACGCTTATCGTCCGAAGCACGACGCCGCAGTGCCGCTTTAAATAATTCGACCCAATCCTTTCCAAAATACAGTACCACTGCCAAAAGAGTACCCATGTGAAGAGCAACATCAAACGTTAAGCCTGGGTCTTCCCAGCCAAAAAGCCATGGAATAAGTACAAGATGAGCTGAACTGGAAATGGGCAGAAATTCTCCCAACCCCTGTACTATGCCTAAGATCAATGCGTGTATAACTGTCACTATCCCTTTTCACCCTCCATCTCAAAGATGATTTTACTATATCACATGAAGTACGGAATTTAAACGCAACCACCGCTAATTATTATGCTTGCTGTTGTTTTTCTGAAAGCCCCTCTAAAAAGACAGCTAGTACCTGATTTAGCTCTATTTGCAAATCACCCACTCCTGAAACAAACCAGCGAATGAAATGTTGCACCATCATACCTTCCAGGCTTTCAGCCAAAAAAGCAGGTTCAAACTCACAACTAATTTCGCCAGTCTGCTGCCCAACTGTTAATATTGCCAAAAGACCATAATGCAGGCTCATATCATAATCGATTCCTTCGCGATTTCGTACAGCGACCCAGGCAATTTCTCGGTCTTTGATCATATATTCAGCCCAATCTTGGAGAAGAATCTCTAAGCGCTGCCGTGAACTTTGGCTTGGCCCTTGACGGCCCTTATTTATAAGATCCTGACAGTTTCGTCGCGAAAACTCCAAAATCACTGCTTCTTTTGTCGGAAAATAATTGTAGAAAGTTCCTTTACCCACGTCAGCATGCTGTGTAATTTGTTCAACGGAAGTAGCCGTAAATCCTTGCAGACGAAAAAGTTGTATTGCCTGAGAAAAAATTTTTTCACGAGTTTCTTTTTTTTTGCGCTCACGGCGAGACAAATCGGCCATCTTAAATCCCCCTTGTAATTCATGTCAAAGCAAAATCATATCCATATATACATTCTCCATTTACCATTTTTTCCCTTCAACAAAGGGAGATTTAACCTTTATTATTTTAAAAAAACTAAACTTCAGTGGTATTCAACCCCAGTGAAGTTTAGTTTCCTAATATCCGATAGTTAACCGCCACTAAAACTCCCACTTCTCAAGGGACAATAATAGCGATTCAGAATAATTTATTTACTCGTTAGATTTCACTCGCTGCCCTATAATTGTTCCGATTTTCAGGAAAATAATAAGGCTTATGAAATCTACAGGAACTATTGTCCAACTCTCTATTGGAATTTCTCCAATATAAGCGATCAAATATGATAAAAGGTTAAATGAAAAGGCCGCAAGGTATGCAGAGCGTAGATCCTCAAAATGGCGACGGTACCCGGCTAAATAGCCGAGTGGATAGAAAAGTGCAAAATTAAAGGCCACTTGATTGAATAGGCCACCCGAAGTAAAAAAATCGATCCATACTACAAAGAGTAAGCCTAATAGAAGCTGATAACGCCAAAAAGAGTTCATGAATATCTCCTAATCAAAACAGGAGAGAGTTAGACTCTCTCCAAATCCTATTATTCTTATGTCCAAAAGCCTTACTTCTACAGTGGGGGTCTTCGTAAGCTTTAGATGAACAAAGAGTTCACTTAGCTATAGTTTGGAGCTTCCTTAGTAATCGTAATATCGTGAGGATGACTTTCGCGAAGTCCTGCAGCTGTTATGCGTAGGAAACGCGTTTGTGTTCTTAAGGCCTCAATGTTGGGTGTTCCGCAATACCCCATCCCGGCGCGTAGGCCTCCAATCATTTGATAGATCGTGTCGGAAACTGGTCCTTTAAATGGAACGCGACCTTCAATGCCCTCAGGGACAAGTTTTTGATCCTTCTCCTGGAAATATCGGTCGCGACTTCCATCTTTCATCGCACCAATTGATCCCATCCCTCGGTATACTTTGAAACTTCGCCCCTGATAAATCTCCATATCTCCAGGGCTCTCTTCTGTCCCTGCGAAAAGACTACCAATCATAACAATTCGAGCCCCAGCCGCCAGAGCTTTAACTATATCACCGGAGAACTTAATTCCTCCATCTGCAATAATCGGAATACCATATTTCTCAGCTTCCTCAGCGCAATTCATAATGGCAGTAATTTGAGGAACTCCAATCCCCGCAACCACACGCGTCGTACAAATGGAGCCCGGTCCAATTCCGACTTTAACTGCATCTGCCCCTGCTTCGATTAGATCATGAGTTGCTTCTGCCGTTGCCACATTGCCCGCAATCAACTGTATCTCTGGGAAACGTTCTTTCAACGCCTTCACTGTTCTAATAACCCCACTAGAATGACCGTGAGCCGTATCTAAGATAATGACATCGACGCCAGCATTGACTAACGCTTCGGCACGTTGTAATGTATCCGTAGTAACGCCAATGGCTGCACCAACGCGTAAACGACCACGTTCGTCTTTAGCCGAGTTCGGATATTGTCGAGTTTTCTCGATATCCTTAATCGTAATGAGCCCCATAAGCATTCCCTCAGAATCCACAATAGGCAACTTTTCAATCTTATGATGACCTAATATTTCTTTAGCATGTTCTAGTGTCGTGCCAACAGGGGCTGTCACCAAATTAGTAGAGGTCATGACCTCTACTATCAACCGATCAAAGTCTTTTTCAAACCGCAGATCCCGATTTGTCAATATTCCGACAAGTTTTCCTTCTACAGTAATCGGAACCCCTGAGATTCGATAACGTTCCATTAGCTCCAGTGCTCGGTGAATACTGTCACTTGGATGTAAAAAGATAGGATCAGTTATAACACCATGTTCAGACCGTTTAACCTTATCCACTTCTAGAGCTTGCTGCTCAATACTCATGTTTTTATGAATAATCCCTATTCCGCCTTCCCGCGCAACGGAAATCGCCATCCTAGAATCAGTGACGGTGTCCATACCTGCACTCATTAGCGGAATATTGAGTTTTATTTTCTTCGTTAAGTACGTACTGACTTCAACATCTCTAGGAAGAACCTCCGATTTAGCGGGAACAAGGAGAACATCATCGAATGTAAGGGCCTCTTCTTTAATAATACGATTGGACTGCATATTTTACTCCCTTCACGATAGTTTTCTAATCAGTATAACAGATAATTGAAGATAATGACAGGCCCGAACTCTGAAAAAGACCCTTACTCCTTGCCAACGAAAAGTTCATCATGATGGTGAGAGGAGGAAAGCGACATGTACTATCGTGTAAGTCAATTTGCCAGCGCATTCTTTCCCCACATTGATTCATCAGAAGTCCAATGGGCGGTTGATAACTTATCCCCTGAGGCATGTTCACTCTTTTTTAAGCAGTCCCGACCAGAACAACGCCATGCCCTAGATGTGGCAAAAAGTTTAATGAATAAGGAACATGACTTTACTCAGTTGGATTTTCAAAACCTACTCACCGCTGCACTCCTTCATGACTGCGGGAAATCTATTGTCTCCATCCGCCTCTGGCAACGGGTATTTATTGTCCTCATGCAGAAAATGCCTGAGCCTTTGTGGTCTCGTTTAGAACAGGGCCCTTCTATTTTAGCCTTACCGTTAAATATTGCTACCAAGCACGCCATTTGGGGTGAACATCTGGCCCAAAAAGCAGGGTTAAACTCTGTTATCTGTGGTTTAATCCGCGAACATCATGCTCCAAAGACAGATTTAGGACGTATTTTGGCAAGCGCTGATAATACCCATTAGGTATCAAAAAAGCATGGGTCACCGAAACGGTAGACTCATGCTTTTTGCACAGACGATTCCATTTTTTCTTGGAGTTGAACGATTTCCCTGTTTTTCGAAAAAATCCATTTGGCAAACCGGGTGTTATCTCGTTGTAATCGGACATTTTCTTTTTCAAGACTATGAACTAGAGCTACCTTTTCTCTTTCGACCTTTTCTAACAGATTCATAAGTACTCGGCGGCTTACTCTTAAGTGTTCGACACGTTGTTCCAGTTCTCCAACACGCGTCCTAAGTAATTTTACTTCGTCTATGGAATCCAATGCCTATCGCCCCCCCGGCTCTATATACACTATTATTCTATGCCGGGAAATCAAATTTTAACCCTAGGAGTAAAGAAAACTAACTCATTCTCTCTTAAGGCACATTCAAGAAAATATCCAAGGCATCTTTGACTTGTTATTTTCTTTCATATGCCTAAGACTTCTAATTTAGCTGTGCTAAATCATAGATTTGATCGAGAATATCAATAGGTACGCCCCATCCGCCGAGCACAACACCTGGTTTAATCCCTTCCCCATGAAAGTCGGATCCCCCTGTTGTAAGTAAGTTATATTGCTGTGCGATGGCGTGATACCTTTTTTCATCGTCCAACTTATGTTCAGAATGTAAGACCTCAATTCCCTGGAGCCCCATCTTGACCCACTCTGGGATTCCGCCTTCGAGTCGATGCACACCGGGATGAGCAAGAACTGCGACACCATTTGCTTCTCGTATTATGTTAATTCCCTCTTCAGGGGTCAATTTATAACGCGGCACATAAGCCGGAGCTCCCAACCCGATGTACCTATCAAACCCTTCACTAATGCTCTTAACATACCCCCGCTCCATGAGCGCATGGGCAATATGGGGACGTCCTATGGATTCTCCATGAACAAACTTCCGGACTTCTCCAACGCTAATATGAATTTTCTGAGCTTCTAAACGGTCTAATATTTCCAGCATACGATGTTCTCGAGCTTTGCGCAAACCCCGTAACTGTTCGTCCAAGTAGCTAGATGACCCATCTACGAAGTATCCAAGTATATGTACCTCTTTACCTTGCCACTCTGCGCTCAGCTCAATCCCTCTCAGTATCCGTATTTGATCGTCTACTCCCGCTTTCTCTGCTTCTTTCCAACCTGCAATCGTATCGTGGTCTGTAATGCCAACACCTTTTAAACCTAGCTCTGAAGCTAAGTGAACCAGTTCTGTCGGTGTTAACAATCCATCGGACTCGGTCGTATGACAATGCAAATCTGCTTCGTATAGATTAGGTGCTGAATTCACCATTTAACCCCTTTTCCACTGTATATATTCAGCCCTTATTTTAACACATTCGATAATAAACGCATAAAATTCTGCCCCGCTATCTGCTCAATTTCCAGCGTAGAGAAACCGATCTTTGCTAAATCATCAAGTAGAAAGCAATAGTCATCGACCTGCCCGAGTCCTTCTGGCGTTTCATCGATTCCATCAAAGTCTGAACCTAATCCGACCGTTTCTACTCCAGCTATCTCTGCTATATGGTAGATATGGCGTACCACATCTTCCCTTGTTACCTTGCCGGTCTCTTTTAAAAATCGGGGATAAAAATTAACCCCAACTACACCTTTTTGTCGAGCTATTGCCCGAAGTTGTTCATCAGAAAGATTACGAGGATGATCGCATAATGTCTTAGCACAGGAGTGGGAAGCGGTGATGGGGTCCTTGGAAAGCTCTAAAACATGCCAAAATCCAGCTTCATTTAAATGAGAAACATCGATTAACATACCCAGTGTATTCATACGCTGGACAACTTCCTGGCCCAAATGCGTTAACCTACTTTGTGTATTGGCTTCGCCAGCACCATCTGCCAAGGCATTACGTTGATTCCAGGTTAACCCTAATGCTCTAACGCCAAGCTTAAAAATAATATCAAGCATAAAAAGGTTTTCTCCTAGAATTTCTCCACCCTCTACGCTTAACAAGATACCTATCCGATTTGGGTCAGGAATTTTTTCTAGATCAAGTTTTCCTTGAACAAGGAAAACTTGATCTAGATGCTCTGCAATAAATCGATGGGCTCCTTCTAATAATTGTAATCCACGCTGAGTAGCCATAGCTGGTTTATACTTGGTCTCAATAAATGCGGCCATTAATTGAAGAGATACCCCTGCAAGATGTGCTCTCTCTATATCCCACTGACCGCCCTCGGAAGGATAATTGAGTGTCCTTTCGCCGTTAACATAGTGGATTAAGCTATCACAATGCCCATCAACAATATAGAACTTTCTCATATCATGAGGCCCCCTCTTAAACAACATAGTAATAATAAATCACCTGTATGCTAAAAGAAGCAAACAGGTGACTCTCAAACGACAATTAACGCGGTTGTACGATTAACTTAATAGCTGTTCTCTCTTCTCCGTCAATTATGACGTCAGTAAATGCTGGTATGCATATTAGATCGACCCCACTAGGAGCCACAAACCCCCGAGCAATTGCTACAGCTTTTACAGCCTGGTTGAGCGCACCCGCACCAATAGCTTGTAGCTCAGCGACCCCTCTCTCACGAAGAACCCCTGCGAGAGCACCTGCAACTGAGTTTGGACTGGATTTAGCAGAAACTTTTAAAACATCCATAGATACATCCTCCTGTTCGTCTTATTTTACAAGTATTTCCACAGCTATAAATACATGTATTCTAGAACAAACAGTAAAATCCTCTTTTAACTCGAAGAGTTATCAGACTTTTTTGTATCAATGGATAGAGATTAATTTAGGCATATGAAAGAAAATAACAAGTCAAAGATGCCTTGGTTATTTTCTTGAATGTGCCTTAAGCCTCTGCGAATCGCTGAATCGCTTCAATCTGCCTAGCTCTTCCAGATTCTTCATCGATGTCTAAGACAACCGCGTTGATCTGGATAGGGCCAGTCGCTACCTCGAATTTAGCCGGCAGCTGAGTTAAAAACCGATTGATAATAATTTCCTTTTTAATTCCCAGGACAGAATCGCGTGGCCCTGTCATGCCGAGATCTGTAATATAAGCTGTTCCTTGATGAAGGACACGAGCATCAGCTGTCTGAATATGAGTGTGGGTTCCTAATACTGCGCTAACCTTGCCATCCAGAAACCAGCCTAAAGCAACTTTCTCCGAAGTTGCCTCGGCGTGGAAATCAACAATAATAATAGGTGTCTCTTGTTTGATCTGATTAATACAACGAATGGCTCCACTAAAAGGATCATCAAGGGGCGGTAAAAAGATACGTCCCGAGAGGTTTAGTACTCCGATCTTTTTACCCATTGTCCGTATAAATCCAAATCCTTGCCCCGGTGCTCCAACCGGATAATTTGCCGGACGAACAAGTCTTGGTTCACGATCGATAAAATTCATAATCTCTCTCTGATCCCAAACATGATTACCCATCGTTATAAATTGAATCCCATTTGTGTAAAGTTCCTCGGCAACGTCTTTAGTTAATCCTTTACCAGCGGCAGCGTTCTCAGCATTCGCAATAGTCACATCAATGTTATATTCCTCTTGAAGGGGTTTCAAAAATCGTTTGACAGCTTCCCTTCCAGGCTTACCCATAATATCTCCAATAAAAAGTACGCGCAACGAACGTTTCCTCCCCTTCTGAATCGAGGTTCGATGCCCGAGGTTCGAAGTTTGCACATCGCACATCGCCCCAAAACAGTATCCATATAATACTATTATTCTGCGTTTTAGTACAGTTTATCCATTCGAACCAAAAGCCTCCTCAAAGTCGCAAACCTAGCCCTTAAATACCAAAACTCGACCTTCTTCTCGCAAGGCTATCACATTTTCAGCAATGTCCTGGGTCTGGATTGAAGAGAGCATCTGACTGATCAGTTGCTCCTGAAAAAGTAGTTCATCAGCTAGTATATTCGTTTCGTCATAAACCAATTGTTTTTTATATTTACTTTTTATCAATTCGACAATAAGACCCACTTCACATTGAGTCATACTATCTACATCCCGGGTAACCGTAATCACACAAATGTTTTCTTCATTTCGGCACGCGATATCGAAAATCCGCATGCTCTGCCCTTCAATTTGATGGAAGAGCTCCAAGGCAGGTTTTAGGATTTCTTGGAGAGAAAAGACCTCTTCGTATTGTGTAATCATGAATGTGAATTTAAGAGCATGTTGCTCACGCCAATAATGAACCGACCCCACCTCTGAGTATCGTAACAAGATTGAAGTCAGCAATTTTAAGCCGTCTTGAACACGTCCCCCATCTCTATATAGGTTACTAAACATCCTTGTAACCAGCCCTCTCTTTTGCGAGTCCTTAACATGCTAGTTATTCGGCATGAATCAGCAAATTTCCTGCTCAATCGCCTCTCCAGTATGCTGGGTATATTTGGGCAGAATCGTCTCCTCTAAAGAAAGCATACTTGAGCCAAGTAATAAGCTCCCCAATAGGGATTCATAAATTCCTACTGAAAAGAGAAAAACAGACGATCCGAAGGATCGCCTGTTCAAACATCTCCCCAATTAACTATTTTGCAAAGTCAACTGCTCGGGTTTCCCGTATCACAACAACTTTGATTTGTCCTGGATATTCGAGTTCTTCTTCAATACGCTTACTAATTTCTCGAGCTACACGCGGAGCAAGCACATCGTCAATCTTATCTGGTTTAACGATAATGCGCACTTCCCGTCCTGCTTGAATGGCAAAGCACTTCTCTACACCTTCAAAGCTCTCGGCAATTTCTTCCAGCTTTTGGAGGCGTTTAATGTAAGTCTCAAGAGTTTCCCTACGTGCTCCAGGTCGAGCTGCAGAAACCGCATCGGCAGCAGCTACAAGTACTGCGACTATGGTTTTCGGCTCTATATCGTTATGATGCGCCTCAATAGCATGAATAACATCACTAGATTCTTTGTACTTTCGGGCAAGATCAACCCCGATTTGAACGTGTGTTCCTTCCATATCATGATCAACCGCCTTGCCGATATCATGCAGGAGACCAGCACGTTTAGCAAGCTGAATATCTACACCTAGCTCCGCAGCCATCAATCCTGCTAAGTGAGATACTTCCGTCGAGTGCTTCAAGACATTTTGCCCGTAACTTGTACGGAATTTAAGTCGACCGAGTAAGCGAATTAATTCAGGATGCAATCCGTGCACGCCTGTCTCAAACGTCGCCTGTTCCCCTTCTTCACGAATCTTTTGGTCTACTTCTTTCTGAGCCTTTTCAACCATTTCTTCAATTCGTGCTGGGTGAATACGACCGTCTGCAATAAGTTTTTCCAGAGCTATGCGAGCGATCTCTCTGCGTATCGGGTCGAATCCCGATAGAATAACCGCCTCAGGAGTATCATCAATTATAAGATCAATCCCTGTTAAGGTTTCCAAAGTACGAATATTGCGTCCCTCACGACCAATAATTCGACCTTTCATTTCGTCACTAGGCAATGCCACAACGGATACCGTCGTTTCGGCTACATGATCCGCAGCGCAGCGCTGTATGGCCAAGGCAATAATGTTTTTAGCCCGTTTCTCTGCCTCTTCCTTAGCCCGAGTCTCTATTTCCTTGATCATAATCGCCGACTCATAGCGAACTTCTTCTTCAACTCTTTTGAGCAGCAGCTGTTTTGCCTCGTCCGAGGTCATGCCGGACAAGCGCTCCAGCTCAGCTTGCTCTTTGCCAACAAGCTGGTTTAATTCTTCTTTTTGATTCTCAACTTCGGTTTCCTTGTGATGAAGATTCTCTTCTTTGTGTTCTAGAGACTCAATTTTACGGTCTAAACTCTCCTCTTTTTGAAGCAAGCGACGCTCAAGCCGTTGAAGTTCGTTACGCCGTTCACGAGTTTCCTTTTCCACATCATTGCGAATAACCATGATTTCTTCTTTAGCAGCAACAACAGATTCTCTCTTCTTGCCTTCAGCAGCAGAATGGGCATTCTCGACAATACGTTTTGCCTCTTCTTCTGCAGATCCAATACCTTTTTCTGCAGTATTTTTACGAATAACCCACCCTACTAAGACACCCAAAGCTAACCCAACTAAAATGGCTACTAACCCGGTAATAACTGTTATTAACATCGTGCACACCTCCTTGTTTGTCAAAATTATATTCTTTTGAAATAAAAAAAACTGGTTTCCAAAACCAGTCACCTTAAGCATAACCTTTAAGACAGGAGTCTACCCCCGTTTCCTACAACTCTCGCACGTCAAAAACCCTATATATTAGATGACTACTACGAAATCTATAAGAAAACCTTGAAAGGTTAAATCTTAACAGAGACAGGTCTCTGTTAAGATTCTAATATCATTTGCAAACAATGTCAAGTTTGTCCTGAAAGAGGGCATTTTATACACTAGAATCATATCCCTCATCCTCGTCATTATCAATAGTTTGCATCTGGCTTAATACATTCTGTACCATATCAGAGGGATACCCCCGCCCAACAAGCTTCTGAGCAACTTTTTGCTGAAGCCATAATTCACGGGGCACAGCTCGCTTTGTTTTTTCCGCTTGAAGCCTTTGTTCCCAGCGCTTACCTTCCCGTATCCACCACTGTTTTGCGAGGGCTAAGCATTGCTGGGACTCATCATGACTTGAATAGGTACACCCTAACGCTTCCTCAATCAGTTGAGAGGCTAAGCCTCGATTTTTCAAATCTTGGAAAACCCTGCGCCGCGAGTAGCGTTTAAGTCTGTTTTGGGAGACCGTCAAGGCCAGTTCCTGGTCGTTAAGGTAGCCTAATTTCTCCAGCCTTTCCAGTGTTTCGTTAATTTCAGTGTTTTCAAAACCTTTGTCCTTGAGACGGGTCTCTAATTCGTAATGCGTCAGCGCCCTACGAGATAAACAATCCACCGCTACTTCCCTGACATTCTTGAGAGGTTTAGATTTCGTCAAGCGAACCATCTTCTTCTTCAGCTTCCTCTGGTCCGGCTGGAATCGCCACAGCATTCATGTTCGCGCGGATGAGTTGCTCTAAGTCGTTGGCCATCTCCAGATGCGACTTAAGGTATTCTTTAACATTCTCACGGCCCTGCCCTAAGCGTTCTCCATTATAGGAGTACCACGCCCCAGCCTTTGTAATAATTTCCATTTCAGTACCGATATCCACAATACTTCCTTCGCGAGAAATGCCTTCTCCATACATAATGTCGAAATCCGCCAATTTAAAGGGAGGAGCGACTTTATTCTTAACGACTTTGACCCGAGTTTTATTTCCGATAATATCCTGACCATTTTTTATGGCTTCCTGTCGACGTATATCCATCCTGATTGAGGCATAAAACTTAAGTGCCCGTCCACCAGTGGTTGTCTCCGGACTGCCAAACATAACGCCAATTTTTTCACGAATCTGATTAATAAAAATGACACAGGTATTGCTCTTGCTAATAGATCCAGTCAGCTTACGCAAGGCCTGAGACATGAGGCGGGCATGCAAGCCAACATGATTGTCTCCCATTTCCCCTTCAATCTCTGCACGGGGGACTAAAGCAGCCACAGAGTCAATTACAACGACATCCACAGCAGCACTGCGCACAAGAGCCTCACAGATTTCTAACCCTTGTTCTCCTGTATCCGGTTGTGCCACCAGCAAATCATCAATATTAACGCCCAAGGCCTTAGCATACACAGGATCAAGAGCATGCTCCGCATCAATAAAAGCAGCCACTCCGCCCAGTTTTTGAGCTTCAGCAATAATATGCAGCGCTACGGTTGTTTTACCCGAGGACTCCGGCCCATAAATTTCAATCACCCGCCCTCGTGGTACCCCTCCAACTCCTAAGGCAAGGTCTATAGCCAAAGAACCTGTCGGGATGACATCGATTGACAACCCCGCCGAAGATTCCCCAAGTTTCATAATCGAACCTTTGCCAAACTGCTTCTCAATCTGAGCTAAGGCAATATCAAGTGCCTTTAGCTTATTCGTTTCGGCCATTCCGTCATCCTCCTCACGATGGTAAAACGCATTTTAGCGTTTTGACAAAACATCTGTTCGATTATCATTATAGATGTAGGCCTCGATACTTGTCAATCGTTTATATCAATACAGTTTTCTCTTTTAGAGATCCCTAAAAGTCAGCGTTTTCACGAGCCTTGGCAGGCTCAACACTTACCCTACGCCCTTTAAACATACTCTGATGCATACAACTCAAGACCCTAGAGGCATATTCTTCCGGAACCTCAACAAATGTAAATTTATCATAGACATTAATCATTCCAATAATATTTCCCGAAATTCCACTTTCATCAGCAATCCAACGGATCACATCTTGAGGACGGATTTGTTGTACCCTACCAATGTTTATAAAAAACCGCACCATACCCACTGCTGCGCCGGTGTTTCCAAAATGAATCTCACTTGACTCATTGCCATTGACACGTTCTTCAATATTTGCTCCCTCGACCGCGAACTTTAAAGCGGCTGCTGCCACGTCCATAGAATCATATTCCTCGAACAAGTCTCCTACGATCGCCCGATAATTTCCTAAACGATCATTTTGAATTAGTTTAATTAGTTGATTCTTAAGATTCTCAGCTTGACGCTCACTTATATCAGCAAGTGAAGGAAGTTCTTGGCGCCGAATTCTCGTCTTAATTAGATTCTCAATCAGTCGAAGTTGCCGGTATTCCTTAGGGGAAATCAGGGTTATGGCCTGACCTTTACGTCCGACCCGCCCGGTTCGTCCAATCCTATGCACATAAGATACCGGATCCTGAGGAATATCGAAGTTAATGACATGCGTGACATTGTTAATATCTAGACCCCGGGCCGCAACATCCGTGGCCACCAAGAGTTCCGACTTCCCGTCCCGGAAACGTTTCATTACTCGATCTCTCTGTTGTTGGCTCAAATCTCCATGCAGTCCATCTGAAGAATAGCCCCGAGCTTCAAGAGCCACCACAAGCTCATCGACACCACGTTTTGTTCGGCAGAAAATTATTCCCTGTCCAATATCCTCTATATCAATAATTCTACACAAGGCATCAGCCTTAATACTTTCCCTGGCCTCATAGAATACCTGATCAATCAGCGGAACTGTCAACTCGTCACGACTAACCGTTACCGCGCGGGGATTATTCATATACGTCTGAGCCAATTTGCGGATCCCCTGTGGCATTGTTGCCGAGAATAACATAATTTGTCGACCTTCAGTGGGAACATCCTTTAATATGCTCTCAATATCTTCAATAAAGCCCATATCCAGCATTTCGTCCGCTTCATCGAGCACCACAATTTTAACATGTTGCAGACGAAGTGTTCCGCGGTTTAAATGGTCTAACAATCGGCCCGGAGTCCCAACGACCACCTGATAGCCCATTCGCAAGGCGCGAATCTGACGATCAATGGGCTGTCCACCGTAAATCGGCAACGGTTTTACATGCCGATACCTGCCAACTTTGGCGATTTCCTCAGCAACCTGTATTGCGAGTTCACGAGTCGGGGTTACAATAAGCGCTTGTACCGCTAAAAATTTAGGATTTACCTTTTCAGCAATGGGAATTGCAAAAGCGGCAGTTTTACCGGTCCCCGTCTGGGCTTGACCGATGATATCCACCTCTTCAAGGGCCAAGGGTATTGCTTCTTTCTGAATCGGTGAAGGCTCTTCAAACCCCATTTCAGACAGAGCTTGTAAGACCTGTTTGCTTAACTTAATATCTCCAAAGGCTTGTAAACGTTCAACCATAACCGAGTTATAGTCTCCTTTCCCTGTTTGACATATGCTGCCTCACTTCATTAAGGGCCGCTTGAACGGTCAACTGGCGTACTGACTCCCGTTCGCCATAAAACTGAAATTTTTTCGCACGCACACCCTCTGGCGTGGCTATTCCAATATAAACAAGACCCACTGGTTTTTGGTCACTGCCTCCATCTGGGCCTGCGATGCCCGTCGTCGATATGGCCAGATCTGAACCAACTTTAGAACGGATTCCTTCTGCCATTTCTTTGGCGACATCTTCACTCACCGCGCCGAAATTTTGAAGACTTTCCTCACTTACCCCCAGAATCCCTTGCTTTACGGAGTTAGAATAACTAACAGCTCCACCTAAATAAAATTCAGAACTTCCCGGTTCCTGTGTAAGGGCCGCTGCAAGCAAGCCTCCTGTACACGACTCAGCCGTTGCCATAGTTAAGTGCTTATCTTTCAACGTTTGGCCAACAATACCGATCATGGTTTCCTGATCCCGACCGAATACTTTGTCTCCTAAGCGTCGGCGAATTTCTTCTTCAGCGCGATCTAATGAATTCGCTGCCTCTTGGGACGTTGTTTCCGTGCTTCTCGCCACCATACGAATGTGCATCTCAGCTCGTTTGGCCAGTAAGGCCATGGTAAGGTTTGGCAGACTCATCAATTCACCGAGCACTTCCTCGATTGCCGATTCCCCCATACCAAATACTTTTAAGACGCGTTCATTCATCCGTTCGGCCTGCGGTCCGATGATCCGTTGTAACTCTGGCCAAACATAATTATCGAACATAGGTCGCATTTCATACGGAGGACCTGGCAATATAATAACGGTTTTGCCATTCTTTTCGATAATAGCCCCAGGGGCTGTCCCGATAGGATTGGGCAAGATTTTTGCGTCCTTGGGAAAATAGACTTGTTTCTCATTGTTCAAAGGCATTGGAGCCTTCCGACGGGCAAAGAACTTTTGAAGCTGCTCTAAACTGGTGGCGTCCAGCTCCAGCTTTAAATCCAAGACTTTAGCCACAAGTTCCTTCGTCAAGTCATCTACTGTCGGACCTAATCCCCCTGTTGTAACGACAATATCCGTTCGCCCGATCGCTTGTCGTAAAACCTGCTCTAACCGCTCCGAATTGTCTCCGACGGTTGTATGGTAGTCTACTTCAATGCCCAACGAGGACAGTTTTCCTGTCAAATAGTGAGCACTTGTATTGAGGGTTTCTCCAAGTAGCAATTCAGTTCCAGTTGCCACAATTTCAGCTTTCATATATTTTATCAACTCCTATAATCAGCGCAAACGTTAAACCTTTACACTCTTTAATTAGTTATTTCTCATCTTACCCAAGATTATCCTTCTTTCCTTTAAAATAATCTAGAGGCACGATATATCGTGCCTCTAGCAAGGAAATGGGCACGATGCATCGTGCCCCTACTATGCGATGCTTAGTAAGTGTGTCCGCAAAGTTTCGCCGCTCAAACTTTCCTCTGCTTCTAGAATCTCAGTAATCTGGATTAACACCTGCTTATTTTTCTCAATGATCCTCATCGTTCGTTCTTCTAGATCTAATAAGATGTCTCTCGTCACGGGTTGGCGCTGTTCAGCACTTAAGAGGGAAACATCCGTAACTCCCAAGGAAGACATCCCTGCGTAGAGCATCTTTTCAACGAGGTTAAGGGCTTGTTCATAATCACCGGTAGCACCGGTACTCCGCGTGCCAAGAATCTGCTCTTCCGCAAGGGCCCCTGCTAAAGTCACCATAATCTGCTCTTCCAGCATCGCCTGAGTGTAAAGATATAAATCATCCTTAGGATAATGGCGAACATATCCTAAAGCATTTCCTCGTGAACGGATGGAAATCTGAGAAACTGAGTTTGGTCGGACTGTTTCAGCAAGCATAGCATGGCCGCTCTCATGAATGGCAACACGCCTCAATTCTTCGGCTGTTGGCTTCCGATCAAGTTTCTCTCCTAACATCACTTTTTCAACTGCTTCATGTAAATGCTGCTCAGTAATCTCACTTGCCATCTCCCGCAAAGCAAAAATTGCGGCCTCATTCGTTACGCTCTCCAAATGAGCTCCTGAAAATCCGAACGTTTCATGAGCGATTTCTTCCAAATTAACATCTTGAGCTAAAGGCTTACTTTTCGTATGGATTTTCAAAATAGCAATCCTCCCTTCCTTATCGGGAAGATCAACTTTAACTTGCCGGTCAAAACGCCCAGGGCGGAGTAAGGCTGCATCCAAGGCTTCTGGGCGATTCGTTGCAGCCATCACTAAGATATGAGTGCCCTGCTCAGATTTCAATCCGTCCATTTCAACTAATAGCTGATTAAGGGTTTGGTCATACTCATGGTGTGAAACGTTACTTCCGCGCTTCGCCCCCAAAATATCCATTTCATCAATGAAAATTATCGCACTTGTTTTCTTTTCTTTCCGGACCATTTCTCGCGCTCTCCGAAACAAGCCACGTACCCGTTCTGCTCCCACACCAGCGTACATCTCTACAAATTCACTTCCAGATACCGACAGGAAAGCCGAATTGGTATATCTAGCCGCAGCTTTGGCTAATAACGTTTTCCCCGTTCCTGTCGGTCCGGACAATAATATTCCTTTTAATGGGCGAATCCCCAAGGCCTTCATCCGATCGGAGTAAAGCAAAAAATCCAAGGCTTCCTGTAGCTCCCTTTTAGCGACACTCTGACCCCCGATGTCTTCAAAATCAATCGCGGTGGTGGCGATAGACACCCCATTTCCATTCTTCAAAACTTGACGAGAAATGACAAACGTCCAAATAAAATAGGCACCCGCAAGAAGTAACCCAATGGGCAATATATTATATCCCATGACCAGTAGAAAGGCGAAGATACCTGCCCCCAAGCCCATCAAGATATCAAGTTTCATGTTCTCTCCCCTTTCTGTTAATAAACCCTTATTGTTTTTCACTTGGTAAAAAATTCACTTGCCCATGCCGTTCGATTACTTCAATCAGTTGAGCATCCCCTTGATTCATAATCATATAAATTGCATCATTATCTATTTCTAGTTCGAGCTGTACCCCTGCTTTTTCAGCCTGTGCTCTAACATTTTGCGCCATCTCCGTGAAATTTCCACGTGAAATACCTTCTTGGATCGCAAACTGCATTTGGCCAAATAGTTTGTTGAGGGAATCATTATTTCGGTCAAGATATTGAATAGGTGATTTCCCTGCTAATTTCTCTAAGGCAAGGCTTGCTTGGCGAAGGTTCGTCATGTGCTTGGTAACCACAACCATCTCCTTTTGGCCATCCTTTTGCACGGTTTTAGCGGAAACAACACCTGGAATTTGTTGACTTTGACTTAAGATGGTAACATCAGTCCATTTTTTTTGATAGATGACTTTGCCCCCTAATAACAGACCAAATATAAGGAGACCGACAAGGCTAATCAGCAGTATTCGCTGTTTTGTCATCGCATTTTTCCTCCATTTGCTACACTTCGTACTATATCGATATTATAGCATGGGGTATATCATTTTAAGAGGAGATCTTATTTCCATTATAGGCAAAAATAAGCAGATCCTAAAAAACGAGACGGGCAGAGACACTAAACCAGCGTGCCTCTACCCATCTTATTTTTTCGTAAACATAAGCCCGTAGCTAAATTTACACCCGTAGCCAACTTATTTTCGCAACAATTTGCGAGTTTTGCGCAAATAATCGAGACCGGAAATGACGGTGAAAATTAACGCAATGTATAATAGGGGTTGCCCGATGTGGATGCCAATTATTGAAAGAGGCCAATCATGCAACAATATTGCGCTAATCGCAACGACTTGAGCGATGGTCTTAATTTTACCAAGTTTACTGGCACTAATCACAACCCCATCCACAGCTGCAATGGCTCGAAGTCCCGTCACTGCAAACTCTCTAGCTAAGATAATCCAGGCAACCCAAGCGGTCACCTCTCTAAGCTCAACCAATGAGATCAGGGCAGCGGAAACCAAGAGCTTATCGGCTAATGGATCCATGAATTTACCCAAGTTTGTGACTTGGTGGCGTTTGCGAGCAATATATCCGTCCAGACCATCTGTCGCAGAGGCTAAAATAAAAATCACAGCAGCCACCATGTCTTGATGTGGGAAAAGCGTATGGCCTTTGGGCACTTGGAGAAGCAAGAACGCCATAAACACTGGTATCAAAATAATCCGTGCTAGGGTTAAACGATTGGGTAAATTCACGAAACAACCTCTCCTATTAAATCGTAACAATCCGCTTCAAGGATACGAACTTTAATCATGTCGCCCACATGAAGTGAGGTCTGAGCACATGTGATATAGACCTGTCCATCAATTTCGGGCGCATCGCCTTCGGTTCGGCCCATCCACCGTCCATCCGGTAGCTTCTGCTCAAGCATCACCGTTACGATCCGTTTAATCCAGCGTTGTTGCCTTTGCCGAGAAATATCTTGTTGGATCTGCATAATCTGTTCTCTGCGCTGTTCACGAACTTCTGGCGGAACTTGATCCTCTCTTTGCCCCGCTGGCGTATTCTCCTCCTGGGAATAAGGAAAAACCCCTAGACGATCAAACTGTACACGCTGAACGAAATCAACCATTGTTTGAAATTCTTGCTCTGTTTCTCCCGGGAAACCCGTAATCATAGTCGTCCGAAGGGTGATGTCCGGCATGGCGCTACGCAATTTTCCAATGAGCGTTTCCGCCTCTTCTATTGTTCCGCGTCGATTCATTTCTTTAAGGATCTTATTATCCGCATGTTGCAACGGCAAATCAATATATTTACAAACTTTAGGTTCCTGACGCATAGTTTCAATCAGCTCATCTGTAAATCGATCAGGATAACAATACATCAGGCGAATCCATTCGATACCCTCGATACGAGCGAGCTGATGAATAAGTTGAGGAAGACGGAGCTCTCCACTAAGGTCGTGACCATAGCGCGTGGTATCTTGAGCGATAACAATAATTTCCTTAACTCCTTGAGCCGCCATGTCCTGTACTTCTTGGATCACTGACTTCTCCGGACGGCTACGAAAGTGTCCGCGCACATACGGAATGACACAATAAGTACAATAGTTATCGCACCCCTCCGCAACCTTTACATAGGCTAAATAATTAGGAGTGGATCGTCTACGAGGCATCAATTCATCCTGAAGAAAATCAGGTGCACCTGGTTTAATAAGCGTTGTTCGCGTGCCCTCAGCCCTTTGAACTAACCCCGTGATTTGATCAATATTCCCAGTTCCGAGTACACCATCTAATTCTGGTATATCCTGCATCAATTCAGACCCATACCGTTGCGCTAAGCACCCTGTTGCAATCAGGGTCTGACAAGAACCAGATTCCTTAAAACCTGCCATTTCAAAAATAGTTTCAATTGATTCTTCCTTCGCCGATTCTATAAATGTACAGGTATTTACTACAATAACATCTGCCTCTTCGGGATTTTCAGTAAATATGTAATCTTGGGCAAGTAATCCCGACATTACTTCACTATCTACTTGATTCTTTGGACATCCCAAAGTGACAACCGCAACTTTTTTCGTCAACGTTACACCTCATATCATTGCTCTACTTTTATAGTATAAACTAACACATCCACAAGGTCAAAAAAAATTAGAACAAGATAGAACCATGTATAATCAATCCAACAATGGTTCCTACGTAAATGGGCACGATGCCTCGTACCCCTACTGAGAGTGAAACAGGTGGTTTTCTGTACCTTGTTCACTTTTTTTACTATTTGTTGAGATCCTGTCGTTCGGCTGTCGCTATATAAATTACATTTTCTCCGATATTTGTGGCATGGTCAGCAAATCGTTCGAGATAGCGACCTACAAACGTCAAATACATCCCTTGATCTAAGTATTCTGGGGTTTTAGTCATGATGACCAAGAGATCACGCACGACTTGATTATACAGATGATCAACCGCGTCATCTTGCGCTGCCAAATTACGTGCTAGTTCCATGTCCTCGTTACTATAAGCTTCAAGGCCCTGCCGCATCATTTCAAGTGCTTTCTCAGCCATCAAGGGAATGTCAATAAGTGGTTTACAGAGAGGCCCCTCAATCCTCCGGGCCACCTTAGCAATCCCAATCGCCAAATCGGCCATCCGTTCAAGATCTGTCGATATCTTCATCGCCGAAATAATCTTTCGTAAGTCCTTCGCCACGGGTTGCTGAGTTGCAATCAAACGCACGCACGCATCATCCACCTGCCGCTCAAGATTATTAACCAACTGGTCCTCTGCAATCCAAAACTCTGCTTGACCTCGATCAAGGGTTGTTAGGACTTGCATACACCCTTGTAAGATCCTTTCAACTTCTTGCCCCATGTCTTTAAGTAAATTAGTCAACCTCAGCTGTCCTTCATTGAGTGACTGACGCATGGATTCTCCCCCTTTATTATCCAAACCGGCCTGTAATATAGTCTTCCGTTCGTTTATCATTCGGATTCGTGAAGATTTCCGATGTGGGTCCGTGTTCCACCAGTTCTCCATTTAGAAAGAACGCCGTCGAATCTGCTATCCGGGCGGCCTGTTGCATATTATGGGTTACTATAAGAATTGTATAATTTTCCTTAAGTTGCCTGATTAATTCCTCAATGTGCGTCGTGGCAATCGGATCTAAGGCAGAGGCCGGTTCATCCATGAGCAGTACCGACGGCTCTACTGCCAGTGCTCTGGCAATGCATAAACGCTGTTGCTGTCCCCCTGATAAGCTCATTCCTGAATAATTCAAGCGATCTTTCACTTCATCCCACAATGCAGCCATACGTAAACTTTTCTCCGCACTAGCTTGTAACTTTTGCTTACTCTTCATCCCATTAAGTCTCAACCCTGCCACAACGTTTTCGTAAATACTCATTGAAGGAAACGGATTTGCCTTCTGAAACACCATGCCGACTGTTTTACGTAACGTGACTGGATCTTGATCATAAATACTTTGACCATCCAAAATAATTTCGCCTTTTACTTTTGTCCCTGGTAAAGTCTCATGCATTCGGTTAATACAGCGAACGAAGGTTGATTTACCGCATCCCGAAGGCCCGATAATCGCCGTAACCTGATTTGGTTGAATTTCCATGTTAATACCTTTAAGGGTTTTATTAGACCCATACCATGCTTCAAGATGACGAACACTTAAACTCTGCCCCATTAGAAAGCCACCTCCCCTTAGTTGCTCCGCGACCGAAATACCAAACGAGCAATCAAATTTAAAATAATCACCATCGAAATCAAAACTAACGATCCAGCCCAAGCTTGTTGATGCCATTCTTTATAGGGAGACGTTGCATACTGATAAATTTGAACAGGTAAAGCTGCAATTGGTTCATTCAGCGAGTGAGCCCAGTACTGGTTTCCTAAAGCTGTGAATATAAGCGGGGCAGTTTCCCCTGAAACACGAGCAATCGCCAACATAGCCCCGGTAATAATACCCTTCGCAGCAGTTGGTAATATAATTCTTAAAATAATGATCCTTTTGGAAATCCCAAGGGCGTATCCCGCCTCCCTAATCGAATGGGAAACAAGTTTTAGCATTTCTTCTGTCGAACGGATAATAAGAGGGGTCATAATAATCGCCAGTGAAAGTCCTCCTGCAAGAGCAGAAAAATGCCCCATCTTTAAGACCACGGCCGTGTAGATGACAATACCGACAATAATTGAAGGAATCCCGGTCAAAACATCGGTAGCAAAGCGAACTGCAATACTGAACCAACTGTTTCGATCATACTCTGTCAAATAAATTGCAGTGAGAATACCGATTGGAATCCCAATTATACTGGCGATCACAACCATGATTAATGTACCTACAATCGCATTGGCCATCCCACCCCCAGACAAACCCATTGCCTTCGGCAAATTAATAAAAAACTCCAAGTTCAAGGCACTAAAGCCGTTCTTAACCACGTAGCCGAGAACTCCGAATAGAGGAATAAGCGCAATAAGGGTCGCTAAGGTAAAAATGCCCATCATCGTCAGATTGCGATATTTACGAAGGCGATCATTCATTCGAGGTTCCTCCCTTCGGGCCACGGGCTACGGACCAAACTAGAAGTCGAGCAAAAACATTCAGTATCAGGGTAATCCCAAACAGAATAAGACCGATTTCAACAAGCGCACTTAAATACAAGTTATTTGTCGCTTCTGTAAATTCGTTGGCAATCACAGCCGCCATAGAATACGCGGGTGCAAACAATGATGGGAGAATATCTGGACGATTACCAATCAACATGGTTACCGCCATCGTCTCTCCAAGTGCTCGACCCAAGCCAAGCATGATCCCACCTAGAATTCCTGATTTGGCATAAGGAAGAACTGCCAAACGAATCATTTCCCACTTCGTAGCTCCTAGGGCCAAGGCGGCTTCTCGCTGTTCATTAGGCACCGCAGCCATGACTTCCCCAGATATCGCCGCAATAGTTGGAAGAATCATCACGGCCAAAATCAGCCCACCGGCTAACATGCCAAAACCAGCTGGGGTACCTTTAAACAGAGGAATAAACCCCAACCACTTTGCTAGCCCTGGTTCGACTGTTTCTCTCAGCCAAGGGGCTAAGACAAAAATCCCCCATAATCCATAAACAACACTAGGAATTGCCGCAAGCATCTCAACCAAAAAAGCAACAACGATCCGAACCTTTGACGCAGCCATCTCATTAAGAAAAATAGCCACTCCGAGACCAATCGGGGTTGCAATGAGCAAAGCCAAAAGAGAGGTCACCAATGTACCATAGATAAAGGGAAGTGCTCCAAATTGTTCCTTGACTGGGTCCCATACACGCCCTGTGATGAAACCAAAGCCAAACTTCTGGATACTCGGGAGCGCCGAATAATACATCTGCCACCCCATCCAAGCCATAAGAATCAAAACACTGATGGCCATCAAGAGTGTCAACAAACGCAATGCCTGATCTCCAATGGAAGCTGTGAGTTTAGTCTTTTTACTCATATCTTCTGATCCTTCCGCCTTCCCCATTCACATCTTAAAAAGCGTATTCGTTGTATGTACTTAACAAGTATACATTAGGGACATGGAAAAGCCCAGCGCCAGCTGAGCCTTTTCCACTTATTATGACATTTTTCGTTTCCGGGCCTACTTCAGCAGAGTTTGGCCTCCAGAGGTGATAGATTTAAGCATCGTTTCTTCACGACTTACTAAAGTCGTGGGCAACTTCGCATATTGTAATCCTTCAGAAAGGTTCTGTCCGTCATGAATAGCCCAGTTAATAAAGTTTACTAATGCCGTCCCTTTGGCCTTATCCTTTTGATCCTGGTAAATTAAAGCCCAAGAGAAGCCAGCAATAGGATAAGCTTCAGCACCGGGAGCATTAACGATCGATACTCTCATATCATCGGGAATCTTAGCTGCAGTAGCTGCTGCGGAAGCCCCTTGCAGGGACGGGGCTAACCATTTTCCATCCTTGTTTTGCAACATAGCAAAAGCCATAGTGTTTTGAACGGCGTAAGCAAGCTCAACGTAGCCTATTGCGCCCGGAGTTTGTTGAATAACACCCGCGACACCAGCGTTTCCTTTACCACCAACCCCGACTGGCCAATTTAAGGACGTTCCTTTACCTACCTTACTTAACCATTCTGGACTTATACTGCTAAGATAGTCTGCGAAAATATACGTTGTCCCGCTTCCATCCGAACGATGGGCAACATTAATTTTTAAGTCTGGCAAAGATATCCCTGGATTATCGGTTGCGATTCGCGGATCATTCCAATTAGTAACCTTACCTAGGAAAATATCTGCCAGTACCAGAGGGCCTATTTTTAGATTTTTCGGAGCATTGGGAACATTATAAGTAACTGCTTCAGCACCTAATGTTAAAGGGATGTGCAGGACTTTTCCGCCTTTAGTTGCGTTGAGCTGATCATCCGTCATCGGGCCATCCGTAGCGCCAAAATCAACAGTTTGTTCAGAAAGTTGCTTAATTCCGGCTCCACTGCCTACGCCCTGGTAGTTAATCGTAATGCTCGAATTGTTTTTGCGATACTCGTCGATTTGTTGGTTTAACAGTGGATAGACAAAGGTGCTTCCCGCCCCAGTTAAACTAACCGGTGCAGCCTTCTCTTGGCCTGCTGATGTACCTGGATTCTGCGCTCCGCACCCTACTAATGAAAGAGCCAATACACCCGTAACTATGCCCGTTAAAAATTTGCTTCTTTTTGCAAACACAAGATTTCCCCCTTATTTCAATGTTTAATTCGACTACACTTAACACACTTAATGTACCACACAAACGTTATGTCTATATTAACTCTGTGTAAAGTTTGTGTTAATTGGCTACATTTAATGTATAAAGGTTAAAGTAAAAAGGATAAAATCAGGCTCGTGTAGAATTAAGCCTATAATAAAATTTTTGTGAGGTGTGTGTGTGTTTGATCAAACGTTAGATCCTCTCGACACCTGCGGCTGTGGAGAGACTGGATATCTGACAACCCGAATCGTCCCTGTGGACTTGGCCCATGGTGTGGGACACATAGAAAATGTACCAGTTTACCACTGTCGCTCTAAAAGCTGTCAAGAATTCACCCTCCCTCCGATTGTATCGCGCCGTCTCGACGATATTTCAGAGGAAATGGAAAGCACCCTAACAACTAATGCGGTTTATACCTGGATTGCCAAGGGAGAACAGTCCCCTGACACACTGCAACGGGCAAATGATCAGACCCACTTACAATCTTTTACCCTTCAGTTTGGTGGCCGTGAGTATGCAGATGCTCATGTTGTGATGATCGTACCCGGCCAGGCAATCTTTCTCCATAGTACACTTCAAGAAACAGAATACTACCTTCTTCGTTACGAAGAGGATAGGCGCACGGACGGAATATGGTTTTCCTTTTTAAAGTTTTACTATGAAGAACCAGAATTAACGTACGAAGATTTTCTTGAATGGTCGGAAGACGGACACCTTAAAGAAATAGGGCGAGTCACTCTTGATGAGGTCGAAGATACATTAACCGATGAATTTGGAGAATGGGAGATCTAGAACTTAGAACCTGCGGTAACTACCAAAAACTAATATAAAGAGGGCGTAATAAAACTTACTTTAGTTTCATTACGCCCTCTTTGCTTATTTCTTCTTGCCCCCGCGATGTTTTCTCTTACCCATATGGATCTGATTATCGGCACCCCGCCAAAATCGTGCCTTTTCCTTTTCATGAATACCCTCGCTCGGAGCCTCTTTGCTTTGCACACCGGTCAACGCTACGTCCTTGCTCCGCACACCTTTATGGGGTGCTTCTACACTTCGCGCACCCTTGTAGCCACCAGCTTTACTAGCTGTAGCCTTGTAGGGTACCGCTTCTTTACCTCGGGGCCCCTTGGATGGGGCTGCTTTACCTAGGGCAGCTTTGTAAGGGGTTACTAGGCTTCGCTCAGCTTTAGAGCGAGTCACTTCGCCTGGCGACTCTTTGAAGCGTTCATCGTTACTTGGAGCACCCTTGCGTACTCCATTTTCTACCGTTCGAGCATTTCTGTAGCCGCCCGCTTTGCCCGGTGCACCCTTATAGGGTGCTTTTTCTACACTCCGAACATCCTTAAAGTCGCTCGCTTTGCCTGGCGCACCCTTGTAGGGTGCTTTTTCTACACTTCGAGCATCCTTAAAGCCACCCGCTTTGCCTGGCGCACCTTTGTAGGATGCTTTTTCTACACTTCGAGCATCCTTAAAGCCACCCGCTTTGCCTGGCGCACCTTTGTAGGGTGCTTTTTCTACACTCCGAGTATCCTTAAAGTCGCCTGCTTTGCCTGGCGCACCCTTGTAGGGTGCCTTTTCTATACTTCGTGCATCCTTGTAGCGACCTGATTTGCCTGGCGCGCCCTTATAGGGCGTTTCCGTGGTCCGTGCATCCTTGTAGCGTGATTCTTTACCTTGTAAAGCCTTGTGCGGCGCTTCTATACTTCGTGCACCTTTATAGCGGGGCTCTTTGCTTTGCGCGCCCTTGTACGACGTTTCTTGCTCTGGAGTTCCTTTGCTAGGTGCTGCTTTGCTCCGCTCACTTTTGTACGGTGCCTCTTTGGCAGTTACACCCTTGCTTTTCATACCTGATCTTCTTACTTTTCCCTTATTCATCTTAATTGGCTTACCATCCTTTTCTAACGGATCTGCTCTTAAATATTTTCTGGGACGAATAAGGCATTTAGGCCCATATCCGATTAGATCCTCACGATGAGCTAAACGTAAGGCCTCTTCCACTAATGCATGATTTCTAGGACTCCGATACTGAATCAAAGCTCTCTGCATAGCCTTCTCATGCATGCTACGAGGAATATAAACCTCTTCCATGGTGTGTGGATCTAAGCCAGTGTAATACATACAGGTGGAGAGTGTTCCCGGCGTCGGGATAAAATCCTGGACTTGTTCTGGATTAACACCCATGTCTCTTACATATTCAGCCAATTCGACGGCTTCTTTCAGGGTACTTCCTGGGTGAGACGACATCAAATAGGGGACAAGATACTGTTCTTTTCCTAGTTCTTCATTTGCCTCACGGAACTTCTGTACAAATTCTTCATACACGGCTTTCCCGGGTTTACCCATGAGACGAAGAACTTCTTCACTAACATGTTCTGGAGCAACTTTCAATTGGCCGCTAACGTGATGCTCACAAAGTTCACGTATAAACCCAGAATTTTGATCCGCTAAGACTGCATCATAACGAATACCAGAACGGACGAACACCTTCTTCACCTTCGGTATACTCCGCAAGCGGCGCAAGAGATCTAGATATTCCTCATGATCATTTTCCAGTTTATCGCACGGCTCAGGGAAAAGACACTGTTTATGTGAACACGCACCCCTAGTTAATTGTTCCTTACACGCCGGGCGGCGGAAGTTGGCGGTAGGTCCTCCTACGTCGTGAATATATCCTTTAAAGCGATCATTCCAAGTCATTTGCTCAGCTTCTCGAATAATCGATTCAGGGCTTCGACTTTGAACAATTCGCCCTTGATGAAAGGTCAACGCACAAAAAGAGCATGCTCCATAACATCCTCTGACGCTGGTAAGGCTAAATTCTACTTCTTCAATTGCCGGGACTCCTCCTTGCTCTTCATAAGACGGATGATAGGTCCCCATAAAAGGCAAGGCATAGATGGCATCCATTTCGGCTTGAGTCAAGGGAGGTGCGGGCTGGTTCTGCAGCACACTTTTGCGTCCGTGGGATTGATACATTGGTTTCCCACGCAAAGGATCCTGTTGGTTATATTGAACCCAAAAAGCCCGAGCATACTTTCCTTTGTCCGTTGCAACATCTTCATAGCTTGGCAGAACAAGGCTACCTTGAGGTACATCATCCCCAGTCAAAGGCACCATTGTTCCCCTGACATCTGTGATCTGCTCCATCGCTTCCCCGTTATTCAGGCGTTCGGCCACCTCCACAATGGCCTTTTCTCCCATACCAAAGACAAGCAAGTCCGCTTGACTATCGAGGAGAATAGACCGCTTAACGTCATTGCTCCAATAATCATAATGGGCAAACCGCCTCAATGAGGCCTCAATGCCTCCAATAATTACAGGAATACCCGGAAGCGCTTCTCGTACGCGATTCGAATAGGCAATTGTTGTTCGGTCTGGACGAAGCCCCGTCTGTCCTCCTGGAGAATAGGAGTCCTTATGCCGTTTCTTTTTGGCCGCCGTATAGTGGTTCACCATGGAATCGAGATTCCCTCCAGATATCAAACACGCTAAGCGGGGTTTCCCCATTGCTCGAAAATCTCGGAGATCCTTCCAATCAGGCTGAGATAAAATCCCCACCCGAAAATCATGTTTTTCCAAGACTCGAGCAATAATTGCAATTCCAAAACTGGAATGATCTACATAGGCGTCACCAGTGATTAGGAGAAAATCTAATTCATCCCATCCACGCTCCTCCATCTCCAATCGATTCATGGGTAAAAAATTTCGTATACGCATATTCCACTATTCTCACCTTTCTGTTTAAACAACCCGCTAAAAAAGAAAAGAGGGGCAACCCCTCTTTATCGATAATTGATAAACTGTAGTTCGATGCCGAAGTCTTCTTTACGTAGTAAGCTAATGACCGCTTGGAGGTCATCTCTATTCTTGCCTGACACCCGAATCTCCTCACCCTGTATAGAACTAACTACTTTTATTTTATTATCTTTCAGAACCTTGTTAATGAGCTTCGCCTTGTCTTGGGCAATCCCCTGTACCAGTTTAACTTCTTGTTTAACTGTATCTCCTGCAGCCGCTTGAGCCTTGCCATACTCCAAAGCTCTTAAGGAAACCCCTCGTTTAATGAGTTTACTTTCCAGAATGTCGACAACATTCGTCAATTTGAAATCATCATCTGAGATTAAGACGATCTTATCCGTCTCAAGTTTAATGGATGATTTGCTGTTCTTAAAATCAAATCGATTCGCGAGTTCCTTCTGAGCCTGCTGAACTGCATTATCTACCTCTGGCATATCCACCTTAGAAACAATATCAAATGAACAATCTTTAGCCAAAATAAACGCTCCTTTATACTCAAATATTAATATTATAGATTACTCAAGTTGTCCTTGGTTAAAACGACATTATGGAGAACTTCGCCTGCCTTCCCCAGACTGGGCAAGGCTTTGCCGTTTAAGGTAACCGAAAGGCCTCCTGCATTTCCAACTGAGACCAGTTCGATCTTGCTTGTTCCTTTGACTTCTTTCGTTGTTCCCGCTGTAAACTCGCCCTGAATAGGAGGCTGACCGTCCGCTCTAACCTCAATCCAACAAGTTTGTGTGAAAACCAACTGAGCGGTTAAGCCTTCCTGTGTGGCGGCTGGAACGTTTGCTGGGTTAGGAACTACCGGGGAAGTGGGTGCTGGCGTAACCGTCTCTGTTTTCGGGGCGCTTGGCAAAGCTGACGGGGAGTACGAAGAGTCCGCAACTTTTTTCCCAGACTGGGACCAAGCAGTCATCGCAATGACCAACACGATCGCCAATACCCCCAGACTTCCTATAATAAACACGGGTCTCCCCCATAAAGGACGAACTTTTACAGGCATCTTCGGTAATTCAAGAACGGGTTCCGCCTCGGGCATAACAGAATCATTATAGAGTGTAATAATTTCATCCGGGTCTAATCCCAATTGTTTGGCGTAAGTTCGCAAATATCCCTTGACATAGGTTGCTCCAGGGAGTACGCCATAATCTTCCTCTTCAAGTGCTTGAATATAGCGAACGCGAATTTTCGTCGTGTCCTCAGTTTCCATGTAACTCCATTGTTTTTCTTTCCGAGCGGCCCGGAGCATTTGCCCTTCTCCTGCCATTGATAAAACCTCCTTGTTTCCATTAACTCAAATCGAATGCTGCGAAAATCAAAGTGGTTCACATTATTGACTCCTGTACCTCAAGTATAGCAGATTCTCTGCTTGGTTGGACCATCTTTTCCCTAAGATAACCTTCTAGCTCCCTTAATGCCTTCGCTGGGTCTTCGAAATTCAAATAAAACGCATAGTCCGAGCTCGGTTCATTCGGATAGGCATAAAGTTTGTCATAATACTCAACGAGAAGTCGCTCAGTAAATAAATCTAGAAGGCCTTCATCCAACAGTGTTCGTAATTCTTTAACTTTGACATGACCCAAGGTTTTAATCAGTCTCTCCAATGCCGTTCCGATTTCCTGAAGCGCATTAGGTACCACTGTATACTCTTTCAACAGGCGCTGAACCCGGTTTTCCAGGGAGTCATAGTGGAGAATCTGGATTCCCTCTTGCATTGCTGTAAAGAAACTAGTTGGCAAGGTTACCCTTCCGATTCGTTTGCTCTCACATTCGACAATGATATAAGGGAATTTGCTTAACGATTCAAGTTCCTCATACAATAATCCCTCGAATTTTTTTTGTGAAGGCGGACTCCCAAGACCCATAGCACCGAAGACTGACCCACGATTATTAGCGAGTTTCTCAAGGTCGATTGCCGGATAGCCTTCAGCTCGCAACGTTTTCAAAAGTTCGGTTTTTCCAACCCCTGTATTCCCTCGTAAAACTACAACCTGAAAGGGAAGCTTATTCTCATAATACTCTAGGACTTGGCTGCGATACGCTTTATACCCTCCTTGCAAACGGTAAATAGGAATGCCCATTAAATCTATTACCGTGGCCAAGGACTTGCTCCGCATTCCGCCTCTCCAGCAAAACAGAACCAGAGGACCTTTTTTCGAGAGTTCTTCTACCTTCTTGACTATGTCAGGAAGTTTTGGACTTACTATACGTAGACCCAGTTCACGAGCCAAGCTCGGTGTAGCCTGTGTGTAAGTGGTACCAACCTCAACACGTTCCGCGTTATTAAAAAGAGGAAGGTTGACCGATCCAGGGATCGTTGCTTCGGCGAATTCCCCCTCAGAGCGTACATCGACAAGAATCGGTTGATCTAGGGCTCTAAGTTCTTCAATATTTATCTCCGTAATCATACTTAATTCCTTCCAACTAGGTTCTATTCTACACGTCTTATCATAAATCCTGCGGAAGGATAATGCAACTAGTGCGCAATTTCATCGTTAGACTGACCAAATTTCAGTTCCAGTTGCCCTCTAGTCATTAAGACTTCGCGAGGCTTGGAGCCTTCGTACCCTCCTACAACTCCTTTTTCCTCGAGAAAATCCATCAAGCGGGCAGCTCGTGTATACCCAATGCGCAGGCGACGTTGTAAAAGAGAAACTGAAGCCGTTCCGCTTTCAATGAAAAGTTTGGCAGCCTCATAAAAGTGCTCATCTTCCATTTCTTCCTTTTTCACAGTCCCTATGTCCATGTTCGGAATTTCTTGATACTCAGGCTTCGCTTGCTTTTGCAGGAAGGTAACAACATTTTCAACTTCTTTATCACCTAAATAACAGCCCTGTACCCGCAGCGGCTTACTCGCTCCCATGGGATAATAAAGCATATCTCCACGACCTAATAGTTTATCTGCCCCATTCATATCCAAAATGGTCCTTGAGTCCGTTTGAGAAGAAACCGCGAAGGCAATTCTGGAAGGAATATTTGCCTTTATTAAACCAGTAATTACATCTACCGATGGGCGTTGAGTGGCAACGATCAAGTGAATCCCGGCAGCACGTGCCATTTGGGCCAAGCGACAAATAGCGTCCTCAACCTCCCCGGGTGCAACCATCATCAAATCGGCTAACTCATCGATGATCACCACGACATATGGTAACGGAGGATGCTCACCATTTTTTTCCTGAGTACGCAGAAAATTGTAACGGACGATGTCTCTAACTCCTGCTCCCGCAAACAGTTCATAACGGGTCTCCATTTCTGTCACGATCCATTTTAAAGCGCCTGCTGCTTTCCTAGGGTCTGTCACTACAGGTGCAATCAGATGTGGAATTCCGTTATAGTTAGCCAATTCTACCATTTTAGGGTCGACCAACAGAAACTTTACTTCATCCGGACGAGCTTTAAACAATATGCTGTGAATCAAGGTGTTAATACAGACAGATTTTCCAGAACCCGTGGCTCCCGCGATCAAAAGATGGGGCATTCTTGTTAAATCTGCGATCACGGGGGTCCCCGTAATATCTTTACCCAAACAAAGCGCTAACTTACTAGAAGCTCCTTGAAATTCCACAGTTTCTAGAACTTCTCGAAAATGTACCATCGAGACTTCTTTATTCGGTACCTCAATACCTACTACCGATTTCCCTGGAATAGGTGCCTCTATCCGAACATTAGCAGAAGCCAAACTCAAGGCAATATCATCCGCTAAATTTGTTATTTTACTCACTTTTACACCCGGAGCAGGTTGCGCCTCATAACGTGTAATGGCAGGTCCTTGAGTGACCTGAGTCACTTTTACCTTTACTCCAAAACTGGCCAACGCTTCTTCTAGAATTTTAACATTATCTGCTAAATCTTTATTCAGTCTAGGATTTTTCATTTTTAAGGATTTATTTAACAACGTAACTTGCGGAAGCTCATAGTTACCATCTTCACGGGTCTGACGTGAAATCGGCGTACTGGTAACTTTTCCAGGGGATATTGTAGTTTCCTGCATATCAGGGGCCATCTTTTCAAACCCTAACTGTCCCTTGGGTAACTGTTCAAGGACTTCGGTTTTATTGGGTAGTTCGTTTTGATCCTCTAAGGTTTTTATGACTAGCGGTCGTTCTATCAAATCCGGGTCAAGAACTGGAGTAATTCCTTTTGAAGGAATACCCTTTTTCTTGTGCATATTAGCATCTGCTTTTAAATCTCTTTGAGAATCTCGACCCTTAGCACGGGGTTTTTCATCTTCGGAACTCTTTAGAACATCAACGAAATTGTTAACTTGATGTTTCATCCATTGTCCTGATTCTTTCCCTGCCTGACTAACTTCTTTTACCCCCTGAATCAACGAGTGATTTATGATCAATAGAGCCCCTATCAGGGCACTCATGATTAAGACGACATAACTTCCAGAAATGCCAAGCGTTGTTTTTAGGAGGGTTGCGATTACTCCTCCAACAAGCCCACCACCATGACCGAGCTGTCCCTCATGAAGTATGTCAGACTCAGAGAAAGTCTCTATTCCCGCTAATTGAAAGTGAAGCAACCCGAGCAAGACGAACCAGAGAAGGATTGCTCCCACAGCCCTTGACCCTAGATGGGGCGTTTGCTTGTTCATAAAAGCAAGACCCCAGGCACCCACCATGAGGGGTATACACACCCGCCCACTTCCAGCCACTACTGTAAGCAGGTGCTTTATTTGTCCGCCAACTACGCCACTCCTGTCGGAGTATAGTGCTACCATACCCAAGCAGGCCATACCAACCACGAAAACCCCGATGACTTCATTCCGTATAGTCTCTTTTAATATGCTTACCCTTGGATTCGCCATCGCAGTTCTTTTGCGGCGCCTATTTGTTTTCGCCACAGAACAATCCCCCAAACATTAATTTAATAGTCCCCTCCTTATCTAAATTCCACAGAAGTAAGCCTTTTTCCTTTTATTCGTTTACTACATTCGGAATGTATGAGTATTTGGATGGCATCAGTACATTAATTTAGCAGCGGGCAAGAACAATGAGAAGGGACCAGCGCCATGGAGCGTGAGTACCAATAGGTTTTCTTGAACATACGTAGAAAAGCGACTTTCGCCGCTTTTCTAAAGTAGACTCTTCTATTTACTTTCGGTAATTAAGCTGTTGAGTTCATTAAAGGCTTCCTTAACTCCGCCTACAGCATGGATTAATCCGGCCTCAACAGCTTCTTGTCCAATGAGAATTGTTCCAATATCTTGGGCTAGCTCTCCAGTTTTGAACATTAAGTGTTCAAGTTTTTCTTTACTAATTTGCGAATGCGAGTATATAAATTGATCAATTCGTTCTTGCATTTTGCGCAAATAATCGAACTGTTGATGCCCATTAATCACCAATCCTGTGTAACGGATCGGATGAATAGTCATCGTCCCGGTTGGCGCAATAAAGCTTTTCGTACAACTGACTGCAATAGGGATTCCAATACTGTGACCGCCACCAAGAACTAAGGAAACAGAAGGCTTATTTAAGCTACATAGCATTTCAGCAATCGCTAACCCCGCCTCGACGTCTCCTCCAGCTGTATTTAAAATAACTAAAATTCCTTCGACTTTAGGATTTTGCTCAACCGCTAGTAGTTGCGGGATAATATGTTCATATTTAGTTGTCTTTGATTGAGCAGGTAGAACCTGATGGCCTTCAATTTGACCAATGATGGACAGACAATAAATTCTTTCAGTCGCATCAGGGATTTGAATTTGTCCTAATTCTTTTAGATCGGATAATGGAGCATTATTAGTTTCTTCAGGGCAAATCGTTTCATCAGAACGCACGGGCGAACCCTCCTTCAATAATCCAGGAACCTCACTTCGGTCACCCTTTCTAAGGGTCAACGTCAAACCGTAATCATTAAGACATGTTCCTATTATTATGGAGATTTTTATCCCAAATAATACGATATAATAGAGAACACACAACACAAAATATATATTGTGTTGTGTGTTCTCTATTATGGTGCAAGTGTAACTTGGGACTTGCTCATTCTTCCAGACGACAATTTCGCCTGGATTCACCCCAGCCTCTATAGCATGTTATCCTAAATAGTGAAGTTATTGATGATCTCTTGGAGCTCAATGGCCAAAGTGGATAGACTCTGAGCCGACGAAGTAACTTGTTCCATAGAGGCTGTTTGTTCTTCGACCCCTGCAGAGACCGTTTGAGCTTGATCGGCTGTAGATTTACTTAGTGTATCAACTTCTCGAACCGAAGTAACTATTTGCTGATTGCCACTGGCGATTTGTTGAATGGTAGCCGATACCTGTTCCATTTGAGCGGATATATTTTCGACGATTTTAGTTATTTCATTGAAAGATTGACCAGCTACTCCAACTACTTCAATGCCTGTTTCAATGTCTTTTGAACCAGACTGCATGGCCTTCACTGCAGTATTAATACCAGTATGATTCTGATTTATAAGGAGCTCTATATCTTTAGTGGCTTCACGTGATTGCTCGGCCAGTTTCCGAACTTCATCGGCAACAACGGCAAAACCACGGCCTTGTTCTCCTGCTCTAGCTGCTTCAATCGCCGCGTTTAGAGCTAATAAATTAGTTTGGTCAGCGATCCCAGTTATAACTCCGATTATCTTTCCGATCTTCTCAGAATTTACAGACAGCTCGATAACAGCGGTTCGAACTCGCTGTGAACCTATGCCGATATTATTCATTTGTTCAACTACTCGATCCAAGGCCTTTTGGCCTGAATTGGTCGTTGTCATTGTCTCGGCCATTGAGCGAGTGATCTCACCAGAACTCGCAGCGACCTCCTCTGTACTCGCGGAGATTTCTTCGACAGCCGAGGATGTTTCGTTAACTGCACCTGCTTGTTTTTCTGTTCCAAGGGCTACTAGTTCTATTGACGCCGCTATTTGGATCGATGCTTGAGTATTTTGTTCAGCAATGGCAATTAGTTCTTCGGATGATGCTGCTACTTGTTCTGAAGACTTAGAAACTTGACTCACTAGTCTATGTAAATTATTCTTCATCATATTGAAACTTGAGGCTAACTGACCTACTTCATCTTTTCCTTTGATTTTTACATCTTCGATAGATAAATTTCCCGCTGCGACTTGTTCGACACTTACTAGTACTTTCTTGATAGAATTGGAGATGAGACCCGATACTACAAATCCAAGTACTAGACCTAATAGGGGAGCAGAGATGGATATGGAATTGAGAAGTTTTATGGACAAGGCATGGTCGACATCATTTTGAGACTTAGTGTTATCAGCTTCTTTCGCATTGGAATCGGCAAGTCCCTGCAAGGTTGTATTGACAATATCAAGGTGTCGAAGGGCACTTTTAGAGAAATAATCGTAAGCTCCTTTTTGATCACCCTGATTAACTAAGTCCACCGCTGTTTGTCGTTGAGCCCTGTATGTTATAAGCTCTGTTTGAATTTTTAGTTGTTTTTCTTGCTCTATAGAATCTGAGGCTATCTTGGTATAAGCACTAAAACTCTTATCGCAATTGTCCGTTCGAGTTTTCATTTCGTTAATTTGTATCTGTTGAGTATCTTTATCGGTAGCTAATAAAAAATGAAACATTGCTGCTTCACCAGCTCTAGTTTGAGCACATGCATCATTAATATATTTGACCGACAGTAAGTTGTTTGAATACATATTATTCATTTGAACATTTGCTTTAACATTATAATAATAACCTACAAATCCGACACTACCGATAAATAAAGCCATCAAAATGACAAGCGATAAGATTTTAGTTCTGATTTTCAAGTCTTTAAACCACATTTCAATTCAACTCCTTTTTATAATTTAAGATTAAGTTTAGAGAACCAAAACATCGCGTTAAGCAGATAGCTGTCAGTCTTGGAAATTAAGGTAATTCTAGACGCATTAATAATCTCTTGGACATTGCCGATCGGAACAACAAATAGTCCCTCGCCTAACATCAATCCTACAACTTAAATCTCATCCATTTAATACATCCTAATATTGTAACTTAAGCCGTTTCCCACTGTACGACTGATTATTAGACTTCCCCCTCTGGTCGCAAATTATAGCCATGAGCACACAGGATAAACATTGTTATCAACATACAATGCTATGTTACACAAAATTTGACATACATCCTGATATTCATTTAAATCGTGACGTTACCATATACATCTTCCACTGCAATGTCTGAGTAAAGCATGTTATTGTTAAAATAAGTAAACAATCACTTCTATTTTTTAAAATTTCGACATAAATGGGAAAAATCCTTCCTGAAATTTAATTATCCTCCATATTAGCTGAGTTATTTTAAAACGCCCAATTAGTTGTACAGGACCTATGCACTTAATGGTAGTCCTTGGAAACTAGTATATCCCTTACCCCAAAACATTCGGATTTCATCCGGCCAAAATTCGTCAAAAAGCCTTGCAAATCTATGCACAGTTGTGTCAAACTGG
>Ga0209123_1000419_pt1 | contig 57012 bp, 61 predicted proteins | sample BarGraIncu00431A_FD_184500 | JGI IMG/M metagenome (GOLD analysis project Ga0209123, IMG submission 184500) | Arctic peat soil microbial communities from Barrow, Alaska, USA - Barrow Graham LP Incubations 004-31A (SPAdes) (version 2) | ecosystem: Environmental > Terrestrial > Soil > Wetlands >... | reverse complement strand
GTGGTGCAAGGGGACTTGTGATTGAGGCAATGGGAAGAGGAAATATTCCGCCGGTTATGGCAGAAGGAGTAATATCGGCTATAAAAAGTGGAGTAGTAGTTGTTGTTGTATCTAGATGTTTTAAAGGGAGAGTATTAGATTCTTATGGGTACCCAGGGGGTGGAAAAGAACTTAGAAATGCTGGTGTGATTTTTGGAGATAGTTTGCCAGGGCAAAAAGCCAGAATTAAACTTATGCTTGCGCTTTCTAGTACAACCAGTAGGGAAAAAATACAATGTATGTTTGAAAGTGGAAGTTATAAAAAACGAATTTCTCGAGAAGAATAATTTTTAATATTCGTGATGGTATTGACTCATATATAGACTTTTGTTATTATGTTTGTATAAAATCAAAATATTTACATCATAAGTATAATAAATACAGAATAGGGGTATAAAAATGAAATCAACAAAAGACAAGGTTAAGGATTCAATATTTGAGAAACTATTTAAATTAAGAGAAAACAATACATCGGTAAAAACAGAAGTACTTGCAGGGATAACTACATTCATAACGATGGCTTATATTATATTTGTAAATCCTAACATTCTTAAATTTGCTGGAATGAATTTGCCAGGGATAAAGGGAGATGGAGCAGCAGCTTTTAACGCTCTAAACGACCCAGTGGTGGCATCAGTTTTTGCAGCTACATGTCTTGCAGCAGCAGTAGGTACTTTTGTAATGGCATTTTATGCTAACCTGCCTTTTGCACAGGCACCAGGAATGGGATTAAATGCATTCTTTACATATAGTGTATGTTTAACCCTGGGATACACATGGCAACAAGCGCTATCAGCAGTTCTTTTGTCTGGAATTTTATTTATAATAATAACACTTACTTCAATACGAGAAAAAATAGTTGATGCTTTGCCACAGAATTTGAAACTTGCTATTTCAGGTGGTATTGGGTTGTTTATAGCACTTATAGGATTTAAAAGTGGTGGAATCATTGTAGGAAGTAAAGAGACTTTGGTGACATTTGGTAATCTTACAACTCCAAGTGCAATAGTAACTTTAATAGGTATAACTGTTACGGCAATATTTATGGCTAGGAAAGTAAAGGGCTCTATTCTAATTGGGATTGTTATAACTGCATTGGTAGGGATTCCACTAGGAATTACTAAAATCGCAGGGGTTCGTATATTTAGTGCACCCCCATCTCTTGCACCTACATTTATGCAGTTTGATTTTCCAGGCCTTTTAGGGGCGGGTGCTGGAAAGGGCGTATTTGCAGCAATAATGAGTGTAGTAATGGTTGTAATAACCTTTAGTTTGGTAGATTTATTTGATACCATAGGAACATTGGTTGGAACTGCAACAAAAGCTAAGATGCTTGACGAGAATGGAAGAGTGAAAAATATGAACAAAGCATTAATGTCGGATGCAATAGCTACTACGGCAGGAGCATTTATGGGAACTAGTACAGTAGTAACTTATGTTGAATCTACAGCAGGGGTTGCAGAAGGCGGAAGAACAGGACTTACATCAGCTACAGTAGGTGTATTATTTTTATGTTCATTATTCTTTAGTGGACTTGTAGGGATAGTACCAGCTGAAGCTACTGCTCCGGCGCTAGTAATAGTTGGAGTGCTTATGATGAGCGCAGTGACTAAAATAGATTTTGACGATTTTACAGAAGCACTTCCAGCATTTTTTACAATTGCAATAATGCCTTTTAGTTATAGTATAGCTAATGGTATAGCGGCAGGGATTATTTTTTATCCAATAGTAAAAGTTGTAACAGGAAGGCATAAAGAAGTTAGTCCTATAGTTTATGTTTTAGCGGCATTGTTTATAATCAGATTTATAATATTACCTTAAGGGCAAACTATTTTTTATTCGTGACTTAAGTATAAAATAAAACAGAATAAAGCAGTTAGACTGGTACTTATAGAATAGATTTTTTAAAATCTGTTCTATAGGTACCATTCTTGTTTATTTAAATAAATAATTGTAACAAATTTAATATCACATGAATAACATAATATAAAAATGTAAAAAGGGTGATATTATGAAAATAAATAATAGATTATCTAACGTTGATGAATATCATTTTAAAAAAATTGATGATAAAAAGAATGAAGCATCTCTTTTGGGCAAAAATATAATTGATTTAAGCATTGGAGATCCAGATTTGGAAGTTCATTCAAATATTACTGATGCCCTAATTCAGGGCTTAAATTGTCCGAGATATAACAACTACCCTACCTACGATGGGTTAATTGAACTTAAAAAGGCGGTTATAAAATACTATTATGATGTTTATAGTGTGAGTTTAAATTTGGATGAAGTAATAATTCTCATAGGGTCAAAGGAAGGCATAAGCAACATTATACCGGCTGTTTGTGATGTTGGTGATTGCGTAATAGTACCCGAACCTGCATATCCTGTATACAAAATTTGCTCGAAACTTTGGGGTTGTATCCCATATACTGTACCGCTCACGCAAAGTAATGGATATATACCAAATCTCGATGTTATCCCTGAAAAAATTGTTAATAAATGCAAGCTTATGTTTATAAATTACCCCAATAATCCAACAGGTGCAGTAGCAAGTAGTGAATTTTATAAACGTGTTGTTAAGTTTTCTTATGATAATAATATTGTTTTATGCAATGATTCAGCATATAATGAAATAATTCAAGTAAATAAACAGCCTATTAGTCTTATGCAATATGATGTTAATAGGCATTGCATAGAGTTTGGAACTTTATCTAAAACTTACAATATGACAGGATATAGAATAGGTTATGCTGTAGGGGATGCTAAAGTAATAAACGCTCTACTAAAAATAAAAAGTAATTGTGACTCTGGTCAATTTATTCCAGTCCAGAAGGCTGCAATTGCTGCTCTTAATTTAGGTCGTGACTATGTCCAGAATTCACGTAAAATATATGATGAGAGACGTTTTATGTGCAAAAGTGTCCTACTACAAAAAAACATAGATTTTTTTGATTCTGAGGCTACTTTTTATTTATGGTGCAAAACACCTAAAAACTATACTACTAATGAATTTTGTGAAGAATTACTGATTAATTATGGAATTGTGGTTACTCCTGGCAGTGTTTTTGGAAAACTAGGTTATGATTATTTCCGCATTGCACTTACAAAAGATAAGCTTATTATCGAGGAAGCTCTAATGGCTCTAAAAAAATGTATTCGCTAAATTATTATTGATATAATATTATTATTGGTATAATATTAATTATATTGGAAATATTTTATTATAAGTATGAGTAATTTTAAAATACATTAAATTACGGTTTAACGGTGTTTTTAAAAGAAAAATCGTAATAAAAGCATAAATTTATAATTTAAGCTTGAAACTTAGGTAATAGTTTATGTATAATTATAAAGGGCTCAAAATGAACATGGAAAGGATGCGTTGTTATGATTAGGAGTATGACTGGATTTGGGCGAGGAAACTCTGAAAAAGACGGTAATAGCTTTACCATAGAGATTAAAAGTGTTAATCATAGATATTTTGAAACTAATATAAGAATGCCTAGAGTATTAATATCTTTTGAGGATAAAATTAGAAAGATAATTGGTGAAAAAGTAAAAAGAGGAAAACTGGATGTTTTTGTAACTCAAGGTAGTAATGATAAGGAAGATGTAGAAGCTTATCTAAACGAAAAATTAGCACAAAGCTATATAAACTGTTATAGAACATTAAAAGAAAAATTTGTACTAAATGGTGATATATCAGTTGAGGCTATAGCAAGGCTGCCAGAGGTAATAACGCTTAAACAAAAGGAAGAAGATGTTGAGCATACATTTGAACAAATTGAAGAAGCACTAACCAAGGCACTTGAAGCTCTTCTTTTTATGAGAGAAAGAGAAGGCGAAAAATTGCTTGAGGATGTTAAGATTAAGTGTAATTTAATAGATAGTCTAGTTGAAAATGTTAAGAAAAGAGCACCACTTGTAGTTGGTGAGTATAAGTTAAAACTGAACCAAAGGCTAAATTCTCTGAATAAGGAAGTTGAATTTGATGAGAATAGAGTTTCTATGGAAATTGCAATTTTTGCTGATAAAGTTGGAATTGATGAAGAACTTGTGAGGCTCAATAGCCATATAGAACAAATGAGAGAAACTCTAATAATCAGTGAACCCGTTGGCAGGAAACTCGATTTTATTATTCAAGAAATGAATAGAGAAACAAATACTATAGCATCAAAAGCAAATGATTTAGAAATTTTAAATACAGTAATTAGTATGAAAAGCGAAATAGAAAAAATTAGAGAACAAATACAAAACATAGAATAAACAGGAGGCACACGATGAGTATAAAGCTTATAAACATAGGATTTGGAAACATTGTTTCAGCAAATAGATTGGTAGCTATAGTTAGCCCTGAATCAGCTCCGATTAAAAGAATAATTCAAGAAGCAAGAGACAGAGGTATGCTTATTGATGCTACTTATGGACGAAGGACCAGAGCAGTTATTATCACTGATAGCGACCATGTTATTTTGTCAGCTGTTCAACCTGAAACTGTTGCACATAGATTATCTGTTAAGGATGAGGACCATTTAGATGAGGTTGAGGAATAATGAACTGTAGAGGGCAGCTGATTGTCATTTCAGGACCTTCCGGTGCCGGTAAAGGGACTGTATGCAGTGCTCTTCTTGAAAAAAATGATTTCTGGATTTCGGTATCTGCTACCACAAGAAGTCCAAGAGATGGTGAAATAAATGGTATAGACTATTTTTTTATAAGTAAAGATGAATTTAAGGAGAAAATTGAAACAAAAGATTTTCTTGAGTATGCAGAGGTCTATGGGAATTATTATGGAACGCCTAAATCTGAAGTTATAAAAGTATTAGATAGTGGCCGTGATGTAATACTAGAAATAGATATTCAAGGTGCCCTTAATGTAAAAATGGCGTATCCAAGTGGTTTGTTTATTTTTATTCTTCCACCATCAATGGAGGAGTTAAGAAATAGAATTACAAATAGGGGCAGTGAAACACCGGAGTCCCTACTTACTAGATTTACATCTGCACACAAAGAAATCAGTTTTGTATCAAAATATGATTATGCAGTTGTAAATGACACTGTAAATAATGCTTGTGATAAAATTCAAAGCATTGTAATTGCAGAAAGGTGTAGAGTTGATAGAATGAATGGAGATTTTCTAAAGGAGGAAATAATTAATGAATAATTCAATGATTAACCCATCAATAGTAAACTTATTAGAAAAAGTTGACAACAGGTATTCACTAGTTGTGGCAACATCAAAAAGAGCGAGACAAATAATAGAAGGTCAAAGTCCACTTGTACATGTGGATTCTAATAAACCTGTTACTATAGCTATACATGAGATTTATGAAGGAGCTATTGTAGCAATTACTACACAAGAAGGAATAAAATAATATGGAAAATAAAAAGAGCGTAGTTATTGGGGTAACAGGTGGAATAGCGGTATACAAGGCTCTAGATGTTATTAGTAGACTTAAAAAAGAGAATGTTGAAGTGTATGTTATTATGACAAAAGCTGCAATAGAGTTTGTAAATCCTATAAGCTTTCAAACTCTTAGTCAGAATATCGTCATTTGTGATATGTTTGAAGAACCTAAAGCATGGGAACTACAACATATATCTCTTGCAAAAAAGGCGGATTTATTTGTTATAGTTCCAGCAACTGCTAATATAATTGGAAAAGTTGCAAACGGTATTTCAGATGATATGCTAACTACTACCATTATGGCAACAAAGGCACCAGTCATTTTTGCACCTGCAATGAACGTCAATATGTATAATAATAAAATATTGCAGGGTAATATTCAAAAGCTAAAGGGATTTGGGTATGGTTTTATTGATCCTACATCTGGAAGACTTGCTTGTGGGGACATAGGTGAAGGAAAACTTGCGCAAACTGAAGATATATTTGAAATAATTATGAGCAATTTATACCCAATAAAAGATATGGTTGGCATTAAGGTTTTAGTTACAGCTGGGCCTACAATTGCACCTATTGATCCTGTAAGATATATAACTAATAGGTCATCTGGAAAAATGGGATATGCAATTGCAAGGGAAGCTAGAGACAGAGGGGCACTTGTAACTTTAATATCTGGACCATGTTATGAAAAAGCGCCTACTGGCGTAAGTATTATAAGAATAAACACTAATGATGATATGAGGCAAGCCGTAATAAACAATTACGAAGATAGTAATATAGTTGTAAAAGCAGCAGCCGTATCTGATTATAAACCTAAGATATACAGTAATAGTAAAATTAAGAAAAGTGAAAATGGATTAAATATAGAATTTGTACGTGATAATGATATTTTACAAGAATTGGGATCACTTAAGAAAAGTCAAATACTTGTAGGTTTTGCGGCTGAAAGTAATGATTTACTTCAAAATGCAAAAGTAAAACTTCTAAAGAAAAACTTAGATTACATAGTTGCGAATGACATAACAAAAACAGACATTGGTTTTGGAACTGATGATAATAAAGTGATTATTTTAAGCAAAGATAATGATCCAATAGCAATAAACAAAATGTCAAAAAAAGAAATTGCTAGGGAATTGTTTAATTTAATAAATAAAAAGCGCTAATGCGCTTTTTATTTATAGAGGGACATTCAAGTAAATAACAAGTCAGTATGCTAGTATATTTTGTATCATACTTCGTCGGCAGAATCCGCTGATAGTATAACTAGCAACGGAACCTGTCTCCTTGTCTGATGCAAAATATACTTTGCATCTTTGACTTGTTATTTATTTTCATGCCCCTAAAGAAAATTATAAAATTAAAAGGGTGATTAAGTGTATCAGTATGCTGGAGTTGTGGTGAATAACGATTCTGTTCAAGTGGATAAGATTTTCACATATAAAATACCTATTACTTTAATAGGCAGCGTTCATTTAGGATTTAGAGTTAAAGTGCCATTTGGTAGAGGAAATAGGACATTGGATGCTTTTGTTTTAGAATTGTATGAGCAGTGTGATAACGTTAATAATATTAAAGAGATAGCAAGTGTTTGTGATGAAATACCACTCCTTAAAATAACTGATATTGAACTTGTAAAGATTATGAAAAAAAAGTATCTCTGTACATATTTAGAATGTATAAAAGTTATTATTCCTAGAGGCATTACAAAAGGTATAAAAAAGAAAACTGCGTTATTATTAACTACGTTCAAAGAGCTTGAAGGTAAATTTCTAAATGAACCATATAAAAATATTTATGAGTTAATACAATCAAATAATATGAAATATAACAAGAATGAATTTAGCAAACTATATAATAAATCATTATCATCAATTAATACAATGATTAAATATGAATTTTTGGGGACGCGTGAGGTTGTAATTAATAGGTATAGTGAAAAAAACTATTCTAGGTATGAAGAAAAAGTACTAAATGAGGATCAAAAAAGATCAGTGGATTTAATTATGAATTCTAAAAAGAAAAAATTTCTGATTCATGGAGTTACAGGCAGTGGAAAGACTGAGATATATATGAATTTAGTTAGCTCTATGTTAAAAGATAATAAACAATCTATAATTTTAATACCTGAAATATCTTTAACCCCTCAGATGGTTGAAAGATTTAAAGGTAGATTTGGGCGTGATATAGCAGTTTTCCATAGTAGGTTATCAGATGGTGAGCGATATGACGAATGGATGAGAGTAAAACAAGGGAACGTTAAAATTGCCATTGGGGCAAGGTCAGCTATATTTCTACCATTTGAAAATTTAGGACTAATTGTAATTGATGAGGAGCATGAAGCCAGTTATAAATCTGATAGTGATCCAAAATTTGATGCACGTGAAATAGCGTATATGAAATGTGAATTAGAAAATTGCTTATTAATATTAGGGTCAGCTACACCTTCTGTTGAAAGTTATTATAGGTCAACCATAAATGAATTAGAATTAATTACTATAGACGCGCGGGCTGATGGCGCTGCTATGCCAAAAGTTGAAATAGTTGATATGCGTGAAGAGCTGATGAATAATAATCGTTCGATATTTAGTAAATCATTACATGAGGGAATTACGCAGTCCCTAAGAAAAAATGAGCAAATAATTTTATTTTTAAATAGAAGAGGGTTTTCAACCTTTGTATCTTGCAGAAAATGCGGATATGTTTTTAAATGTAAAAAATGTGATATTTCATTAACTTATCATAGTTCATCTGATTATCTAACTTGTCATTATTGCGGCGAGAAAGAAAGAATTAGTAAAGTATGTCCCAGTTGTGGAAGCACTTATGTAAAATATTTTGGAGTTGGAACAGAAAAAATTGAACAAGAAATTAATAGAATTTTTCCAAGTGCAAGAACTTTAAGAATGGATTTTGATACAACACGGAAAAAAAATTCTTATGAATATATGTATAATACCTTTAAAAACAAACAGGCAGATATTTTAATTGGAACTCAAATGGTTGCTAAAGGATTAGATTTTGAAAATGTTACTTTAGTAGGGGTAATAGCTGCAGATTTATCACTTAATTTACCTGATTTTAGGGCTTTTGAGAGGACATTTCAACTTATTACCCAAGTTTCGGGACGTGCAGGTAGAGGCAGTAAAGAAGGAAATGTAGTTATTCAAACATATAATGCAGACAATTTAACACTTCAATATGCTGCAGAAAATGACTATGATAGTTTTTATAAAAATGAAATCATGATGAGACGCGCTATGGACTACCCACCTTTTACAAGTATTCTAGTTATAAATCTAAGCTCTGAGGATGAGGCTTTGTTAATAAAAAGTATACAAAATGTTGGTGAAAATTTAAAATATAAGATCCAAAATAATGATAAAATTACATTGCTAGGACCGTGTCCTTGTGGTGTTTCTAAAATTAAAAATTTTTACAGATGGCAAATTATTATTAAAGGAAATATTCAGCAAACAATTGCGTTAGAAATAAAGAATTTAGTTTATGAACTAGTTAAAAATGTTTATACAAGTATTCGAGTTAGTATAGATATGAATCCAAGTAATATGATTTGATAATGCAAAGGCGATTATTACACCATTTAGTGCGAAATGATAAGTGACGAGGGGGTTAAGGCATGGCTATGCGAACAATTAGAACCAACGGAGATGAAATCTTAAGAAAAAAAAGTAAAGTGGTAGATAATATTAACCAAAGAGTCTTATTATTAATTAAAGATATGAAAGAGACTATGTATAATTCTAAAGGGATAGGTCTTGCAGCTCCACAGGTAGGTATTTTAAAAAGAATAGTAGTTATTGATATTGGAGAGGGACCTATAACATTAATTAATCCAGAGATTTTGCAAATGGAGGGTTCACAACTCGCAAGTGAGGGTTGTTTAAGTATACCAGGAGTACAAAAAAATGTAGAGAGGCCGGAGATTGTAAAAGTCAAGGGATTAAATGAAACCGGAGAAGAGGTAATAATTGACGCAGAGGGACTTTTTGCAAGAGCAATATGTCATGAAATTGATCATTTAAATGGTATATTATTTATAGATAAAGCTATAGAAGGTGAGGACAAATAATATGAAGATAATTTTTATGGGTACACCAGAATTTTCGGTGCCTTCTTTATCTAGTCTTATTAATGAATTTGAAGTCAAAGCTGTTTTTACTCAGCCAGATAGGCCAAAAGGAAGAGGCAAGAATTTAGCAATGTCAGCTGTTAAAGAGTTAGCATTAAACTACAATATACCGGTATATCAACCGTTAAAACTCAGAAATAATGAAGAAATGTTAGAAATAATTAAAAATATAAAACCTGATTTTATTGTAGTTGTGGCATTTGGGCAAATTCTTCCAAAGGATGTTCTAGATATCCCTAAATATGGATGTATAAACCTACATGCATCATTATTACCCAAATATAGAGGTGCAGCCCCTATAAATTGGTCTATAATTAATGGTGATACTAAGAGTGGCAATACAACGATGTTCATGGACGTTGGTCTTGATACAGGGGATATACTTCTAACCCAGGAAATAGAGCTTACAAGTGATATTACAGCAGGTGAGCTTACTGATGCTCTTAGTAGTAGTGGTGCGCAACTTTTAGTTGAAACAATAAACGGTATAACAAGTGGCGTTATAAAACCTGTTAAACAGGAAAATGAATTTAGTTCATATGCATCTAAACTTGGAAAAGAAATGGCTAATGTAAATTGGGAAGCTAGTAGTATTAATATTCACAATTTTATAAGAGGGTTAAATCCATCGCCAATTGCATATACTCATTATGAGGATAAGGTAATGAAAATATATAAATCTAAAGTAGTTAGCCTGGTATCAGATAAAAAAAGTGGGACTATTATAGAAGTTTCAAAAGAAGGAATAAAGGTAGCTACGGGTAATGGCGTTTTACTTATTGAAGAAATACAATTTCCTGGTAAAAAACCATTAAAAGTAAAGGACTATATAATAGGGAATAAGATAAATGTAGGCGTAATTTTAATTTAAGAAATATTTAAAATGCTTAGGTATAATTTTATTTTATTAGGGAGTAATAGATAAATAAATAAAATGGAAAATTGAGGTAATGGTATGAATAATAGTAGACTTGTAGCAATTGTAGTTATAGAAAAAGTATTAAATGAAAATGCTTATTCTAATATAGTTTTAGGGCTTGAACTTAACAAATCGGATCTGAGTGATAAAGACAAAGCGCTAGTTACAGAAATAGTTTATGGGACTTTAAAATATAGATATACTATAGATAAAATATTGTGTAAATATGTAAAAAAAGGATTGGATAAATTAGAGAGTTTTGTTTTAAATATACTAAGAATTTCAATCTATCAGATTAGATTTTTAGATAAAGTCCCAAGTTTTGCAGCGGTTAATGAGGCTGTAAATTTAACTAAAAAAAAGTCCAATGTAGGAGCATCAAAACTTGTTAATGGAGTACTTAGAAGCTATTTAAGAGATTCGGGCGCAAAGTATTATAATGAAGAAGACAATATTGAAAGATTATGTTTTGAGTATTCATTTACTAAGTCATTAGTTAAACTCTTTATAAGGCAATATGGACCTGAAAGCGCCGAGAGAATTCTCAAAGGACTAAATTATAAGCCTGATGTTACAGTTAGAGTTAACACTCTAAAATTAACATATAATGAGATATGGGAAAAACTTATAGAAAATGGATATAATATCGAAGAAGGTTATGCATGCAAGTCAGCAATACGAATAATTAAAGGTAAAAATATAGAAAATAACCTTTTATTTAATGAAGGTAACATAACTGTTCAGGATGAATCTGCAATGATCACAGCTCTTTCTATGGACCTACTTGAAAATTTAAATGTTTTAGACCTTTGCAGTGCTCCAGGAGGAAAGACAACACATATTGCAGAACTAATGCGCAATACTGGGCATGTCGCTGCGTTTGATATACATAAAAACAAATTGTCATTAATTAAAGAAAATTTAAATAGAATAGGAATTACTAATACAACTTGTGATGTTATGGATGCGACTGTTTACTCTGAGAATTTATTTGAATGTGCAGATAGAGTACTTATAGATGTACCTTGTTCCGGACTTGGGATTATTAGAAAAAAACCTGAGATAAAATGGAGTAAAAGCATAAATGATATAAAAAGTATAATAGATATACAAAGAAAGATAATGGAAAATGCTTCAAAGTACGTAAAAAAAGGTGGAGTGCTTTTATATTCGACATGCACTCTTAACAAAGAGGAGAATGAAAACAACATTGATTGGTTTATGGAGTCACATCCAGAATTTAAGATTGAACCAGTATTTTGCGGAGAACTTGATAATATAAACTATAATGATAAAGGTTATGTTACTATATTCCCTAATGAATATATGGATGGATTTTTTATAGCCAAAATTAGAAAGTTATAATAGGGGTATAAAATGATAAATATATTAGATTTTAATTTAGTAGAGCTGAAAAAATGGATGAAAGATAATTTCGAGCATGAATTTAGAGCAAAACAAGTATCAGATTGGATTTATAAGGATATTTGGGAATTTGAAAAAATGAGTAATATTCCTCAAGATGTAAGAAGAAAGTTAATAAGTAATTTTTACATAGGAATACCTGATCTGGTAGAGGAGTACAGTTCAAAACTTAATGATACAAAAAAATATTTGTTTACGCTTAAGGATGGAAACTTAATTGAATGCGTTGTTATGAAATATAAACATGGAAATTCTATATGCATATCTACTCAAGTTGGTTGTAGGATGGGATGCAAATTTTGTGCATCTACAATCGGTGGAATGATTAGAAATTTAACCCCAGGAGAGATGCTGTCACAAATAATGAGGGCGCAGCAGCTAATAGGTGAGAGGATCTCTAATGTAGTACTCATGGGAAGTGGTGAACCCTTTGACAATTTTGATAATGTAATGAAATTTCTTGAGATTGTGAATTCGGAAAGTGGACTTAATATTGGTCAGAGACATATAACTATCTCTACCTGTGGGATTGTACCAAAAATAAAAGAGTTTGCTGATATGAACATGCAAACTACACTTGCTATTTCGCTCCATGCATCTACTGATGAAATTAGAATGAAAAGTATGCCAATTGCAAATAAGTATTCTATTGCAGAAATTATTGAAGTTTCTAAATATTATACCAATAAGACTAATAGGCGGTTAACTTTTGAATATGCTCTTGTTAAGGACCTTAATGATAGTAGGTTAGACGCAGAACAGTTAAGCACTTTACTAAGTGGTATGTTATGCCATGTTAATCTAATTCCAGTTAATGAGATAAAAGAAAATGAATTTAAAAGATCTTCAAACGATAATGTTTCTGAATTTAAGAGAATACTTGAAACTAATAATATTCAGGTAACTATAAGAAGAGAAATGGGACTTGATATTAATGCAGCGTGTGGTCAACTTCGGAGAAGCTACATTAAATGTGAAGAACTTAAATAAAGGGGTGTAACAATGCTGGGGGTTTTATCTGATGTTGGAAATGTTAGAAAAACAAATGAAGATTCTGTAGGTTATTTTGAAACTAGTGATTTTGATATTTATGCTGTAGCGGATGGTATGGGAGGGCATAATGCAGGAGAGGTTGCTAGTGAACTTGCCATTAAGAGTATAATGGAATATATAAAAAAGAATCACCAGGGATTAGAGCTAAAAGAGGTTCTTTCTGAGGGAATAAAATGTGCAAATAAGGAAATTTATGATGTTGCAAGTGGTAGTGATTCTCTTAAAGGAATGGGTACAACTATAACAATTTGTTTTAAAAAACAAAATAAGATGGTTGTTGCAAATGTAGGTGATAGCAGTTGTTATATTATTGATAATAACAGAAAATTATTGAAAGTTACAAGAGACCATTCTTTAGTGCAACAGCTTTTAGATAATGGGTCTATAACGGAAGAAAGTGCTAGAACTCATCCAAATAAGAATATTATTACAAGGGCACTTGGAACAAATGAGGTAGTAGAAGTTGACTTATTTGATGTTGATTTAAATAATGTAATTAAATGTATTTTGTGTACGGATGGTCTTACTAATGATGTGACTTATTCTGAAATGTATGATATTATTATCAAAAATGAAAATGCTTCTAGCTGCAAAATGTTAGTGGATTTAAGCAAATCTAAGGGTGGACGCGATAACATATCAGTTATAGTGTTTGAAGGAGAGTGCAGAGATGATAGGAACCATATTAGGGAGTAGATACGAACTCCTTGAAAAAATTGGAGAGGGTGGTATGGCAATAGTTTATAAAGCTAGGTGCCAATTACTCAATCGTTATGTTGCTGTGAAAATACTAAAAGAAGAATTCTCAAATAACATAGATTTTATGGAAAAGTTTAAAAAAGAAGCTTTGTCTGTAGCTAGCCTTTCATCAAATAATATAGTTAATATTTATGATGTTGGACAAGAAAGAGATATAAACTATATAGTAATGGAGTATATAAAGGGCAAAACATTAAAGCAAATTATACTTCAAAATGGTAGCATGAATTATAATTTGGTATTAGACTACGGCATGCAAATTGCCAAAGCACTTGAATGTGCTCATAAAAATAACATTATACATAGAGATATAAAACCTCATAATATTTTAGTGACTGAAGACGGTACTGTTAAGGTTACAGATTTCGGGATAGCAAAAGCTGCGAGCTCCGTAACTATTACTAACACTAGTACAGTTATGGGGTCAGCTCATTATTTTTCGCCAGAACAAGCTAAAGGCAGTTTTGTAGATTTTCGAACGGACATTTATTCATTTGGAATAGTTCTTTATGAGATGGTTACAGGCAGAGTGCCTTATGATGCAGACAGTCCTGTGTCAGTAGCATTAAAACATATACAAGAAACTGTTATACCACCTAAGCAAATAAATGGTAATGTTCCTGAGAATTTAAATAAATTGATATTAAAAGCTATAGAAAAAGAACCTATAAAGAGGTATCAAACTGCGAAAGAAATGTTTTTAGATTTACAGAGAATACAAAATAATAGTTCATATGCTATCTCAACTAGTAGTATGGAAAATGAATACACAAGAGTTATGGCACCTGTAAATGTAGCAGATTATGCAAAAGAAGAAGAGGTTGAAAATCCAAAGCCAAAAGATAATAATAAAAACAAAAATAACAAAACTAAGATAATAGTTATTATTGCTTTTATTTTATTGATTCTTTTAGGTAGTGCAGCTGGAATCTTATTTAGGAACTATCTTACAAATAAGCAGGCCGCTGTTGTAGACAAGATACTGGTGCCTACAATTGTTGGTTTAGACAAGGCAGAGGCAAAGGATGTTGTTGAAGCTAAAGGCTTAAAACTTGCTATAACCTCAGAAGAAAATAGCGACCAACCTGAAGGAAGCATTATAGTAAGTTACCCGGAGGCGGGAACAGAAGTTGAAGCTAATAGCGACGTAAGAGTTACAGTAAGTAAAGGACTTGCAAGTTTTAAAATTCCTTCAGTTGAAGGGAGTAATGAATCTTTGGCTGAAGCTAGTATTAAGCAAAATGGATTGCTCCTGGGCAGTGTTACAAAGGAATTTAGTGATTCCGTTGAGAGTGGCAATGTAATAAGGCAAGACCCAAGTGAAGATAGTTTAGTCCAAAAGGGTGATACGGTAAATTTAGTGATAAGTAAGGGAGCACAAGTTAAAACTGCAACTGTCCCAGACTTAAATGGTTTACTAATAGACGCAGCACAGCAAGCATTGCAAGCTAAAAATTTGAAATTGGGCGAGAAAAAAGAGATAGTAACAGAAGATAAATTACTGGATGGCAAAATATCTACTCAAACTATTGAGGCAAATACGCCAATCCCAGAAGGATATTCTGTAGGAGTTAGTTATTATAAGTATCAGGAACCAGTAAAAGAGCAATTTGATGTTCCGGAATTTAGAGGCAAAACTATTAAAGATGCAAAAGATTTAGCAGCGCAGCAAAATATAAGTATAGTGGCTCCTGGAAATGATGGAGATATTGTTGCAACGCAAGATAAGGAACCAGGTACTAAGGCAAATGTTGGAGATGTTATAACTTTAACGAGTACGGCAGCTCCAGTAACGACTCAAACACCGCCAACAACTCCACAATAAAAGCAAATAATTGTAACTTATGAAAAATATTTAAATAATGTTAAGACAAATGTAAGTGAAGGAGGATATATGCAAGGAGTAATCATAAAAGGTATAGGTGGATTATATTTTGTAAAAGTTGATGACAAAGTTATAGAATGTAAGGCAAGAGGAAAGTTCAGGTATACTGGGCTTTCCCCTGTTATTGGGGACAAGGTGGAAATAATGCTCGAGACAGATGTTACCAAAGGTGTAATTGAAAAGATTTTTGCAAGAGATACAGAAATGATACGACCAGTAGTTGCTAATGTTACTCAAGCATTTGTAGTTTTTGCTTTTAAAAAACCTGACTTAAACATGGAACTACTTAATAAATTTCTAGTACTTTGTGAACATTATAGGTTAAAGATAGTTCTTTGCCTAAATAAGCTTGATTTAGTTACCGAAGTTGATGATGATCTTATAAAAGAATTAAAAAGCGTTGGATGTGATATAGTATTTTTAAAAGCAAAAGAAGGAATGGGTCTTTTGGAGCTTAAGACAAAAATAAAAGATAATATTACTGTTTTTTGTGGACCGTCTGGAGTTGGAAAGTCAACTATACTCAACAGTTTACTAGGCAGAGAAGCTATGAAAACTGGAGATATAAGCAAGAAATCTCAAAAAGGCAAGCACACAACTCGTCACAGTGAATTAATTGAATATGAAGAAGGCTTTTTGCTTGATACTCCTGGATTTTCATCGCTTAGTTTAGACTTCATAGAGAAAGAGAAATTACAAGAGTGTTTTCCTGAATTTGAAAAACATAGAGGTGATTGTAGGTTCTCTAATTGCATGCATTATAAAGAACCTAATTGTAGTGTTAAGCAGGCAGTAGAAGCTAATGAAATTTACAAAGATCGATATAAATTTTATATAAAAACATTAGAAGAAATTATTGCTAGGGGGAATAACAGATGATAAAAATAGCACCATCAATATTATCAGCAGATTTTTCGAGGCTAGGGGAACACATTAAGCAGCTAGAAGACTATGGGGCTGATATGATTCATATTGATGTAATGGATGGCATGTTCGTACCTAACATTTCTTTTGGAACTCCTATTATTAAGAGTGTTAGAAAAATAACAAAATTACCATTCGATGTGCATCTTATGATAGAAGATCCCTCTAGATATGTAGAGGAATTTGCACGCGCCGGTGCGGATATTATAACTGTTCATTATGAAACTGATAGGCATATTGATAGAACTATTAATTATATAAAAAGTTTTGGAGTTAAAGCAGGTGTTGCATTAAATCCTGCAACACCTGTGGCATTACTTAAAGAGTTAATAAGTAATCTTGATATGGTACTTATTATGTCAGTAAACCCGGGATTTGGAGGGCAAAAGTATATTAAATATTGCTCAAATAAAATTCGCGAAGTTAGAGATTTTGCGGATATTTATAATAAAGATATCATGATTCAAGTTGATGGTGGCGTTGATGAAACTAATATTGGCGAAGTTGTGAGTAGCGGTGCAAATGTAATTGTAGCAGGATCTGCAGTATTTAAGAATAATGAAATTGAGAAAAACATAAAGGCACTAAGGGCTGGTATTTGACATGAAAGTAATAATAATATCAGGAGGTAATCCACCCTCAAAAGAATTACTCAAAAAGGAAATTAGTGAGGATACATTTTTAATTGGAGCAGATAGTGGTGCAAATTGTTTGTTTAATTATAATATAAAACCTGATTTACTTGTTGGAGATTTTGATTCTATTGATAAAGAAGTGCTTAATTATTTTAAACAAAACAAATGCAAAATAGACACTTATCCTACAGAAAAGGATTTTACAGACACTGAAATTGCAGTTGAAAAGGCTTTGCTCATGAAACCAGATAAAATAGTACTGGTAGGGTGCATTGGAAGTAGAGTCGATCATATACTTGGAAACATAGGAATGCTAAAAATATGCCTTGAAAAAGGCGTTGATGCGTGCATTGTGGATGAAAATAATAATATTAGGTTAATTAGTGCGGGTGCTTCATTAAAAGGTGTTAGGGGCCAGATATTCTCACTTGCGTCATATGGTGATGAAGTAATTGGATTAACAATTGAAGGAGCCAAATATCCATTAAATAACTATAATTTGAAAATTGGACAGAGCATATCTATTTCAAATGAGTTTGCAAGCCATGAGGTTAAGCTTAAATTTAAATCCGGAACACTTATGGTAATACTCGCAACGGATTAGTTAAAACTATTTTTTTATTGAGATCATCAATAAAAAAATAGTTTTTTTATTTTGTCAACATTACTTAAAGACAATCATATAATAATACTGGAATACTTTGAGAGGGGAATAACTTATGAAAAGGTGGTTTAGGTATTTACAGAGGCAACTTGGGGTAATCATAGCGTGTTTAGGCATAGGAATAATAACGGTGGTAATAGTTCCGTTTTGGTGGTGGATAATTGTTGTGGGAGGAGGAATTGTTTATTTTGGATTTAGTATAATGGATCACAACAATCATTGTTAGTGATGCGTAGATAATAATTGTGTATTAGAAGAATTTACTTACATGTTTTAGGGCATCATAAAGGTTGGTAGCTGTTTAATTATATAGGGATTATAATTAAATAGTTTTGCATATATAATGTTTGGGAGGTAAGAGAGATGAGAATTATGGCTATTAAATTACCGAGATTTATGTCCCGAATAATCAGATTTTTTTTTAAAAAATAACATATAAAAATTTAAAAAACAGGAGTTTTTAGATGAAATGCAACTGCAAGTGGATTTAAATAAAAAATGCAGCTACTAGGCTGCATTTTTATTTCTTAATTATATAGCACGTTGTACTTTACCTGAACGAAGACATCTAGTACATACATGTATAGATTTAGGCGTTCCGCTAACTATAGCTTTAACTTTTTGGATATTTGGAGCCCATTTTCTTTTTGACTCACGGTGTGAGTGACTATATTGGCTACCTGAAATAACACCTTTATCGCATATTTCGCATTTTCTTGACAATGAAAACACCTCCTTAAGACTATGAAGAACAAAATCTTCTCAATTGAAACACGCATTATTGTAACATAGATACTACTACGCTTGCAAGCAAATTTCAAAAGTATTAACAATAAAGTGTAAGTTAACTTTTCAATTCGCTTTATTAAATTAAATTTGTTGAATAAATTACTATTATAATATAAAATAATCTATATAGAACTATAAGGAGGAATTACAATGAAAGGGAACATTACAAGCGAGAATGGTACTATATATTATTCAGAGGAAGCATTGGCTAATATAGTCGGTATTTCTACGACGGAATGTTATGGAGTTGTAGGCATGGCACTCAAAGATGCTAAAGATGGATTTTGGCAATTAATTAAGAATGATAGTTTAAACAAAGGAGTTAAAATTAATTCTAAGGAAAATAAACTATTTATCGAATTATATATAATAGTTGAATACGGCACAAAAATATCTGTAATAGCAAATAATATAATTCAAAAAACAAAATATAATGTTGAAAATTATACAGGACTGAAAATTGCAGCAATAACAGTGAATGTCCAAGGTGTAAGGGTCTAAGGAGGAATAAACAGTGGAATACTTTAAAATAAACGGACAACATTTCCGTAATATGGTAATAAATGCATCTAATAGGTTAGAAGAAAAAAAAGAATACGTGAATTCACTAAATGTATTTCCAGTTCCAGATGGCGACACAGGGACTAATATGTCGATGACATTTAAATCGGCAGTTCAAGAAATTGAAAACATAGAAGATGAGTCAATTAGTGAGATATCAAAGAAGATAGCTAGAGGCGCTCTTATGGGCGCAAGAGGTAATTCAGGAGTTATACTATCACAAATATTTAGGGGCATTGCAAAAGGGCTAGAAGGCAAAACAGATGCAACTTCTGAGGAATTTGCTAAAAGCATTCTAGAAGGTTCAAAATTTGCGTATAAGGCTGTTATGAGACCTACTGAAGGAACTATATTAACTATTATTAAAGCTGCTGGAGAATGTGCCGTTAGTAGCGGGGAAGAAAACATTGTTTCTCTTTTGCAAGAGATTTGCCATCATAGTGAAATAATGCTGGATAAAACTCCAGACATGCTTGCAGCATTAAAAGAGGCAAAAGTTGTTGATGCAGGTGGGATGGGACTTTTAATATTACTTAAAGGCATGCACGAGGCATTAGAGAGTGACATGAAAGCAACAATTAGTAAGGGTGATAAGCAAAGCACTATAGCAGCGGCGTCACCATCTGCTGCACAACATATACCTGTAAACATAAAGTTTGCATACTGCACTGAATTGTTAGTAATAGCTCCAAATGTTGATACCAATAAATTGAAAAAATATTTAGAAGAGTTTGGAGACTCGATGGTTGTCGTTTCCCAAGATGAGTTCCTTAAAATTCATATACACACAAATGATCCGGGGTTAGTGCTTTCAAAGGCAGTAACGCTAGGAGAACTTTCTAAAGTGAAAATTGAAAATATGCGGGAACAACATAGAAACTTATTAGGCATAGTGGATGAGAAAGTTGAGAACCTTGTAAAAGAAAATGTTTCTGAAAATAAAAAATATGGATTTATATCCGTTGCACTTGGAGAAGGAATTAAGAACATTTTTGAGGATTTAGGTGTGGATGTTGTAATACAAGGCGGCCAAACTATGAATCCAAGCACACAAGACATATTAGATAGTATCAATAAAATTAATGCTCAAAACATTTTTATATTACCTAATAATAAAAATATAATTATGGCTGCAAAGCAAGCGGTTGAACTATCAGATAAAAATGTAATTGTAATTGAGTCTAAAACCATACCGCAAGGGATAACTGCTGTAACAATGTTTAACTCAGAAGTTAGCGTAGAAGAAAATGAGAACACATTAAAAGAAGCAATAAAAAGTGTTGCAACAGCATCTGTAACATATGCAGTTAAGGATACCCAAACAGATGGTATTATAATAAAAGAGGGCAATATATTAGGTTTAGTTGAGCAAGATATTAAAGAAGTCGGAACAGATATTTATAAAGTTTGCGCAGATGTTATTGGTAGTATGATTACCAGTGAGAGTGAACTTATTACAATTTTCTATGGTGAAGACTGTATAACAAGTGAAGTGGAAGAATTTATTTCCGATCTAGAACAGAAATATCCAGATATAGACATACAACATTATAATGGTAAACAACCATTATATTATTTTATTGCGTCAGTTGAATAAAAGCCCTAGGGCTTTTTTTCTTGTAGCGGTGCGCCTAGGATGGGCACAATATAATAAATCAAACGATTATTAAAATTTTATTCTTGGAGTGGTATTTGTGGATATTTATAGTGATATAAAATATATAAAGGGTGTTGGCCCTAAAATGGCAGAAAACTTGAATAAATGTGGGATTTTTAATGTGTTAGATATATTATTATATTTTCCACGAGATTATGAGAATGTATCAGTGAATAAAAGCATTCTAGAATGCATCGAAAGTGAAAAAGTTATTATAGAATGTAGCGTTTTAAATATATTAAAAGATGTTAGATTAAAGAATAATAAAACTCTTTCTACCATAGTTTTTTGCCAAGGCGACAACAAATTCAAAGGTAAATGGTTTAATCAAACATACGCAAAAAATAGTTTTAAAATTTCAAATGAATATATTGTTACAGGAAAAGTGAGCAAATTCAAGGATGAAATAACAATTATGAATCCTAGAATAATAAAAAATACATCAATGGATACAAATAAGATTATTGCAAAATACCAACTTAAAAATAATATTACAAATAATTTTTTAAATAAAATTATATCAGGTTTGCTTAATGAAATTAGTATTGCAGAGAATTTACCTAAATGGATAGTGGATAAATATAATTTTTGCTCTTTAGAGGATGCGGTGCGTAATATACATAGCCCTACAAGTTCAAAACGTCTTGATGAATCAAGACGAAGGCTGAAATTCCAGGAGTTGTTTACGTATTCATTAAAAATATTAATGCTAAAAGAGTTTATAAAATTTAATAATGATGGGATTCAATTTAAAATAGCGCCAGAACTTGTAACATTAAAAGAAAAACTGCCATTTGAGCTCACTAAGGCGCAGAGTAAAGTTGTACGAGAAATCCTTATAGATCAGAAGAAAGATAAAGGTATGAATAGGTTACTACAAGGAGATGTCGGTAGTGGTAAAACTATAGTTGCAATAATTACTATGTTTAATGTGGTGAAAAATGGTTATCAAGCATCGATAATGGCGCCAACTGAAATTTTAGCAAAACAACATTACGCAGAAATTCAAAACGTATTAAAAGATTTTTCATTAAATATAAAATTATTAAGTGGAAGTACAACGCCTAAAAACAAACAATTAATTAAAGATGAATTAAAAAGAGGAACAATTGATATTATTGTTGGAACTCATGCGCTTATTGAAGATAATGTAGAATTTAAAAACGTGGGAATGATTGTTACTGATGAACAACATCGTTTTGGAGTTTCGCAAAGAAATAGATTTTCAAACAAAGGGAAAAATATAGATATTCTTGTAATGACAGCTACTCCTATTCCAAGAACATTGTCATTATATTTATATGGTGATTTAGATGTATCTATCATAGATGAATTGCCACCTGGTAGGCAAATAATTGATACAAGTTATGAGGACATGTCATCAAGTGGGCGGGTCTATGATTTTGCATTAAATGAGATTAATAAGGGAAGACAAATTTATATAGTTTGTCCACTAGTAGAAGAAAATGAAGAAATGAAGTTGAGCTCAGTTGAAATGCTTTATGAAAAGTTAAAAAAGGAACAATTTAAATCTATAGAAATAGGAATGATATATGGTAAAATGCCGGGTAAACTTAAAATTGAAATAATGGATAGATTTAAAGCTGGTGAAATTAAAGCGCTAGTTTCTACGACTGTAATTGAAGTTGGAGTAAACGTGCCTAATGCCACAGTTATGATAATTGAAAACTCAGAGAGATTTGGACTAGCACAGCTTCACCAACTTAGAGGGAGAGTGGGGAGAGGAAAGCACAAGTCATATTGTATATTACTAGCTAAAATTACAAACAATGTAGTGAGAAAAAGACTAGAAGTACTTATAAAAAGCAATGATGGTTTTTACATTGCTGAGGAAGATTTAAAAACTAGAGGTGCAGGAGAATTATTTGGTATGAGGCAGTCTGGTGAATCAGGTCTGATTTTAGCAGATGTAATTAACGATATTGATATTTTAAAGCTTGCAAATAATGAAGCTAAAATGTTGATAAAAAGTAATAATATTGAAGACGAGCGCGTAAAGAATGAAATATTAGAAAATATTCAAAAAAGCTCTAGTTACATTTGCTTTAATTAGGTGAAAAATAACTTTGTATAAATTACATATATATGTTAAAATATTATCGAAACTTGCTTAGATGGAGGAATAAACATATGAGAATTATCGCAGGAAATGCTAGAGGAAGAAAATTATTGTCACCTGTTGGCATGGGAACAAGGCCTACATTAGATAGAATTAAAGAAGCTATGTTTAACATAATTCAAAATAGACTAGTCGGTGCTGTAGTCGTAGATATGTTTTCTGGCACAGGTAGCTTAGGTCTTGAGGCGGTGAGCAGGGGAGCCTCAAAATGTTATTTAATTGATATGGGTGATACCACATTTGAGATGCTACAAAAAAATGTGGATAATCTAAAGTTTAATGATAAATGTGAATGTTTAAAAGGTGATACATATAAATACATGCAGCAATTTGCAAATGAAAAAGTTGTATTTGATTTAATTTTTATAGATCCACCATATGCTAAAGATATGATTCCACCTGCTATTGAAATAATTGGTGCAAATAGCCTCTTAAGCAAAGATGGGCTAATTGTTTGTAAAATAGATTCGTCGGAGGAAATATACACAGGTAATTCTATTATTCACCTTTCGAGTTCAAGAAAATATGGTAACACTACTGTATTATTTTACGAATACAAGTAATTAAGTAGTAAAGAATTATTGACATAAATAGATGAAATACGTGGAGGAAACAATTTACAATTGTTACCATATTCCATAAAAAACATGGAGGCATAACATGGAAAAAGCAATTTGCCCTGGAAGTTTTGATCCAATAACAAATGGACATTTAGACATTATCGAAAGGGCTTCTAGAGTTTTTGAGGAATTAATCGTAGGAGTACTTGTGAATCCTGAGAAAAAATGTCTCTTTACTGTAGATGAGAGAGTAGAACAAATAAAAAATGTTGTAAAAAATTTACCTAATGTACGTGTGGAGAAGTTTAGTGGTTTACTTGTTCACCTAATGAATGAAGAGGGTGTCAGTGTAATTGTTAAAGGGCTTAGAAGTGTTTCAGATTTTGAATATGAGTTTCAAATGGCATCAATGAATACTAAACTTGACCCAAGTAAGGAAACTGTATTTATGATGACAAAAGCGAAGTATTGTTATCTAAGTTCTTCTTCAGTCAAACAGGTTGCAATGCTTGGTGGAAGTATTAAAGGACTAGTTCCTGAAGAAATTATTCCGGATATTATTAAGAAAATCAATTTTAAATAAGGGGGGGGAAATATGGATATAATTAAACTTTTAGAATATCTTCAAGGAATTATTGAGAGTTCTTCTAAGATACCTGTTACAGGTAAGGCAGTTATAAATAAAAGAGAAATACTGGATATAATAGATCAAATTATAAATCACTTGCCAGATGAGTTTAAAAAGTCTCAGTGGATATGTGATGAAAAAGAACGAATTCTGGTTGATGCAAAAAAACAAGCTAAAATCTTTGAAGAAGAGACAATTGACAAAATAAGAAGAAGAGTTGAAAAGCAAGACTTAGTTAAAGAAGCACAGACTCGCGCCGAAGAAATTATTGCATCAGCCCAGAGAGATGCTAAAATCATGAGACTAGGGGCTAAAGACTATGCTGATGAAATATTATCACAATTAGATAAAGAAATTGAGCTTAAGGGTCAGAAAATGCTTCATAAAATCAAAGGTGATGTTCAAGACTTTTTAATATCTCTCCAGGAAGAGGTTACGGATACAACAACTTCAATAAGAGAGAATGTAAAAGAATTAAGAAGTATGAAATAGTTTAATTATATTTATGAGTAATATTGGTACAAATAAAATCAATAATATTAAAAAATATAAATTACCACTTTTATATGTACCCATAGTATTAAAGGTAAAAACAGATGAAGTATGTAGAAAAACATAATATAAAATTATTGTTAAAATTGACGAGATTATAGCTTGAATAAATTTTCGAGTTATATATTTTTTTATTGAGACATCATATTTATAGGTATAGCTATAAACTTGGGAAATGATAGACAAACCACTAAATGCAATTAAAAAACTCAAAACTGGGAGTTTTATATACAAATTCGAATTACTAGATGCTATTAAATAACATCCATTGGTCATCTCAAGCATACCTAAGAGTAAACCTTCTACAAAATTGCTGGAAGAACCAATAATTAAAGAAAATTTATTAAGGACAATGTTAAATATGGCATTGTCTTTAATCATTCCTGTTATTACAGAAAACACTACGATAAAACCACCTATGTTTAAGGAGTTTTTCAAGGCGTCTTCAATGCTGCGTTTTAATATCATACCAATATTTTCATTAGCTTTAACATTTTTCGAAAAATTGCTACTTCTATTTTTAATTTTAAAACAAGAACTTCTTGATGGAATAATAAAACCCATAAAGGTGCATGAGAGAATATTAGAGAGTAATAATATATAACCTATTTTATTACTCAACATCATAGAGGCTCCAACTGATCCTATAATAAATAGTGGACTAGAATTAGAAGCAATGTTTAACAGTCTTTCGCAGGTGTTTAAATCAATTATATCTTTTTCGTACAAGTCGCAAGCATACCTTGCACCTAGTGGATAACCGCATAGTAGACTAATTAAAAGTGCAAAATTACATTCTTTCGGTAGTTTGAGTGGTCTGCAAATAAAATTACCTAATAATTTAGAATAAATATGAATGCCATCGTAGCTTATTATAATATTTATTACAACTAAAAATGGGAAAAGAGAAGGGAAAATTGCATTGAAAAATAATTTTGCACCAGATATAGTATATTCGATACATATATTTGGTTCTAATATTATTTGAAGTATAATAAGGGAACAAATTAATGTTACAGATAAATTTATCTTCAAAGTTTTAAATAATTTAAACAACAATAATATTATGAAAATTAATAATATAACTAATAGTAATTTCAATGCGTAGCCCCTTTTTATAGTATTACTGTATTAAATATATTTGAATCTTAATAAACTTATGTGTTGAAAACACTAATTTAAAATAAATAAATGCTACTATCTTTTAAAGATAGTAGCATTTGTTTTAATTCAAAATAATAGGGGATATTAAATAATCACTATTGGGATCTATATTGCTATTTAGAATGTTGTAAGCCCTTGTAGACTGAATGTCTAAACGCATAGTATCATTTAATTCTTTTGGGATTTTAGTATAAAGTGGTATGCTACTGTTAGATTTCATAGACTTTAGAATTGACTTTCCAATTGAGTTAAAGCCTAAAATCCTAGCATAGGGGCAAGGCATAGATCTTAATTCTTTAGTATTAAAGTTATCAAAGCCTATAAAATATTGGCATAATATTCTACTGATTCTGCTATAAGCGTACCGCTTGCTTTTTATATCTTCCATTGCAGTAGAGTAGTTTTTATTATTTTGCACTGATTTAATAATTCTATTATCAAGGCCTTCAGATACATCTGGTAAATTTACTAAAGTATTTTTTGAACAAGCCGCTTTATATTTAATGTATGGAAACATGGAATCTTCATATATAAATTTGTTGTTTTGGGAGTACAATTTTTGAATCTCAAATAAGACTGAATTTGGAACGTGGCCCTCAAGTTTTGTTAAAGAACCATCTTCTTTCAGAAATTTTCTTATGGCACTAGCACTTGAAAATTCATTATGAAGTAGATCGCTATCATATGAAGCTCCTTCCCTTTTTAAAGTATAGGGTGAAATAGAACTATTTAATTTGATTAAACTCTTGCAATACTCAATGCCAAGTATATTATTCGATGAATTTAAAAAATCACCTAATAATAAGTTCGATGTGTTTGTGTCTACAGTTTTCAAATAGTCATAAAGTGCATTAGCTCTTGCTAGTGGGTAACTATTACCTCTGGCAAGATAAGTTTTTAACAATGATTTAAATTGGGTAGGTTCTTTATGCAATATATTAGATATGGTATATATGTCATTAATATCGCCATGTTCGCTACCAAAGCAAATGTTATCTACTATTCCAAGACTATTTAGAAGACTAACGGCTCCGAATGAGAAAAATTCTGCTGAAGATACACTGTAAACAGTCGGAAGCTCTAATACTAAATCCACACCATTATTTAATGCCATTTTAGTTTTTGTCCATTTGTCTATAATTGATGGGATTCCACGTTGAGCAAAATTTCCACTCATAACACAAATCAAGGCATCAGAGTTTGTGAGCTCTTTGGTTTTGTTAATATGATATACGTGACCGTTATGTAATGGATTATATTCAACAATTATTCCTGAAATATTCATTAATTCACCTCGCGAAAGCTTTTATTTATATTATAAGCTATTAATTTATGTATAATAAGAAATCATTAAAAAGAAATTAATATTTTTAATGAATTTATTTGTATATAATGTATTGATAAATATTGTGAAAATAATATTTATCAATACATTATATAGTATAAAGGCAATTAATAAAAGTAGGAATTTAAAGGGATAAAAGACAAAAGAAAGAAAATTCAGAATATATAGAATAAAGCATATGCAAATGATTTTGCCATTTTAAGTTGAAATGTGTAGGTGAATAGGTGTATATTATTAATATTGTATATTATTAATGTTTATAAGTTAATAATAACTGAGAGGAGAAATAAGTATGTCATTTATAGAGAAAATATGTAAGAAGGCGCAAGCTGATAAAAAAAGAATAGTATTGCCAGAAGGCGAAGAGGAAAGAACTATAAAAGCAAGTGCAATCATTAAGGAGAAATCATTAGCTGAGGTAGTATTAATTGGAGATGTAAGTGTAATTAATGCAAAAGCTGCTAAATTCGGTCTTAGCCTTGAAGGTATAGAAATTGTTGACCCAAAAACTTCTGATAAAACTGAAATTTATGCAAAAGAATTTTATGAGTTAAGGAAAAAGAAAGGCATGACTATAGAAAAAGCATCAGAGACAGTTAAAGACCCAGTATATTTTGCAACTATGATGCTTAAAATGGGAGAAGTCGATGGAATGGTTTCTGGAGCAATTCATTATACTGGAGATTTACTTAGACCAGGAATGCAAATAATTAAAACTGCACCAGGTATGAAGATTGTTTCAAGTTTCTTTATAATGGAATTACCTGATAACGTATATGGAGAAAACGGACTACTTTTATTTGGAGATTCTGCTGTTAATATAAACCCTAATTCAGAAGAACTTGCAGAAATAGCTATTAGTACTGCAGATAATGCAAAAGCATTATGTGACTTTGAACCTAAGGTTGCAATGTTATCTTTTTCAACTAGAGGTAGTGCAAAACATGAATTTGTTGATAAAGTAGTAAAAGCTACTGAGATTGCAAGAGCTGCTAGACCAGATTTACAAATTGATGGTGAACTCCAGTTAGATGCTGCTATTGTGGGTACTGTAGCAAGGTTAAAGGCACCAGATAGTACAGTAGCAGGAAATGCAAATGTTTTAATATTCCCAGATATACAATCAGGAAACATTGGATATAAATTAGTGCAGAGATTTGCTAAAGCAAAAGCTATTGGACCAATTTGCCAAGGATTTGCTAAACCTATTAATGATTTATCAAGAGGATGTAATGTAGAAGATATAGTTAATGTTGTTGCAGTAACTGCTGTTCAAGCTCAAACTCAAAAATAGTTCTGATTGCAAGAATAATTTAAATATATATAATTAGGAGGCAAATTTATGAAAATATTAGTTATAAACTGTGGAAGTTCATCGCTTAAGTATCAATTGATTAACATGGAAAATGAAAAATGTTTAGCCCTTGGACTTGTAGAAAGAATTGGAATAGAAGGATCAAAATTAACACAAAAGGTTAATGGAGAGAAATATATTATTGAAGAAGCAATGAAGGATCATACAGATGCTATTAGATTAGTTATTGGTGCGCTGGTAGATGCAGATCACGGCGTTATTAAAGAATTATCAGAAATAGGAGCTGTTGGACATAGAGTAGTTCATGGCGGAGAAAAATATGCACAATCAGTTAAAATTAATGACGATGTAATGAAGATTTTAGAAGAATGTTCAAAACTAGCACCACTTCACAACCCAGCTAATATAATTGGAATCAACGCTTGCAAGGAGCTTATGCCAAATGTGCCAATGGTAGCTGTATTTGACACTGCATTTCATCAAACAATGCCAGAAGTTGCATACATATACCCACTTCCATATGACCTTTATACTGAATATGGTGTTAGAAAATATGGATTCCACGGAACATCTCACAGATATGTTTCGAGCAAAGTAGCAGAGATGATGGGCAAGGATATAAAGGAGTTAAAATTGATTACTTGCCACTTAGGAAATGGAGCAAGTGTTGCTGCAATTCAAAATGGTAAATCGGTAGAAACAAGTATGGGGTTCACTCCACTTGAAGGAATAGCTATGGGAACTAGATGTGGAAGCATTGATCCAGCTATAATAACATATATTATGAAAGAAAAGAAGTTAACAGTTGATCAGGTAAATGATATAATGAATAAAGAATCAGGAGTATTTGGAATATCAGGAGTAAGTAGCGATTTTAGAGATATAGAAGATGCTGCATGGAAAGATGGAAATCATAGAGCACAACTTGCAATTGATGTATTCTGCTATAAAGTTAAGAAATTTATAGGTTCTTATGTTGCAGTAATGGGTGGAGTAGATGCAATTGTATTTACTGCAGGACTTGGTGAAAATTCTCCAGAAGTTAGGGAGCAAATATGTAGTGGATTAGAGTTTTTAGGCACAGTTATAGATAAAACTAAGAATAATGTTCGCGGAAAAGACGCAGAAATTAGCACTGATGATTCAACAACTAAAATATTTGTTATACCAACAAACGAAGAATTAGTAATTGCAAGAGACACATTGGATTTAATATAATAAAATATCTAATTTAATAAAATATCTGATTTAATAAAATCAGATAAGTACTATGATAAATAATTCTTGACTTTTTACTTGATTGTTTATATAATAAACTGTGTTTGATGTAAGTAAAAAACAATTTAGTTAGGAGGGACGCAGAAGCTTTGCTCGAGCTGTATAATGTATTTATACAAGGTATAAAGATTTTCTTTATATGAGAAAAAACTAAATTGTATTTAGTTATTCAGAGTGGATAGTATGTTAATAGATATTTCAGAATTATTTAGTAATAAAAAAACAAGAAAAAAAATTCAGTTAGATTTAGAAAAAGAAAAGTTTTTCTATGATAATGAATTTATAGGGTTTTCTAAGCCAGTTAAGTTAGATTTGATTTTAAAGCCAAATGGTGATGAAATAGATTTAACTGGGAATATTGAGGCTGAACTATTACTTGCTTGTTCTAGGTGTCTTGAGACCTTTTCTTATTCAATACATATTGAATTAAATGAAAGACTATCGAAAACTCTAAAGAGTGAAGATGAGGATATTATTTTTATTGAAGATGATAGATTAGATCTAAATGAAATTGTGGAAAATAATATCATTTCTATTCTGCCTATAAAAAAACTTTGTAATAAAGATTGTAAAGGCTTATGCCATCAGTGTGGAATCAATTTAAATCATAGTACATGTAAATGTGAATTTGATGATGTTGATCCAAGGTTGGCAAAATTAAAAAATTTGTTTTCAACTGATTAAGGAGGTGTTACAATGGGAAATCCTGCTAGAAAATTTTCAAAAGGTAGAAGAGATTCTCGAAGAGCGCAAACATTTAAACTTGGTTTACCAGGAATAGTTGAGTGCCCTCAGTGCCACGACATGAAGCTTGCTCATAGAGTATGTAAAAACTGTGGATATTACAAAAATAGAGAAGTAGTTGTTATGGAAGCAAAATAAAAAGAAAGTCGAAAGACTTTCTTTTTTATTTTTAGGTAAAAATATAATTATATTCAATTTTAGTATTATTAATGCTAGGAATAATTTAGCGATATGGTATATAATATAAATATGAATAAACAAATGTTTTGTTTATAAGGCACATTCAAAGTGAGGTTTATAATGGTAGTTGTTGTAGATGGTATGGGTGGAGATTTTTCTCCGAATGCTGTGGTTGAGGGTTGCGTTGCTGCTATAAAAGAATATGACATAGATATATTAATAACTGGACCTGAGGATTTAATTCTATCGGAACTAAAAAAGTATAATTATGACGCAAGCAAAATTAAAATTGTTGATGCTAAGGAAGTTATTAATACAAATGAACATCCAGTAATGGCAATTAAACGTAAAAAAGGTTCTAGCTTAGTTAAAGCATTGAATCTTGTAAAAAGCGGTGAGGCAGATGCTATTATTTCAGCTGGGAGTACTGGTGCTTTTTTAGCTGGATGCACACTAATAGTTGGAAGAATAAAAGGTATAGATAGACCAGCGCTCGCGCCTGTAGTTCCAGGTAAAAACGGACCGTTTATGATAATTGATAGTGGAGCAAATGCGGAATGCAAACCGCACTATTTAGTGCAATTTGGACTTATGGGGAAAACGTATTTCGAAAATATTTTAAAAATGAATAATCCATCTGTAGGCCTTGTGAATATAGGAACTGAAGAAGAAAAAGGTAATGAACTTTCGAAATCTGCACATCAATTATTAAAAGAGGCAAATTTAAACTTTGTAGGTAATGTGGAAGCTAGAGAAATTCCAACTGGAGATGTCAATGTCTTAGTTTGTGATGGTTTCACAGGTAATGTAATATTGAAATTATATGAAGGAACAGTTGCTACTATATTTGACTTGCTAAAAGCTGAAATAATGAAATCCTTCAAAACTAAAATTGGAGGAATTTTATTAAAACCTGTTTTTAGAAAGTTTAAAAAAGATTTTGACTATAAAGAATATGGTGGAGCCGCATTTCTTGGGGTCAATGGAATTTGTATAAAAGCTCATGGAAGTTCAGATGCCAAAGCCTTTAAAAACGCAATTGGGCAGGCAACTATATTTTATGAAAACAAGGTTGTAGATAAATTGAAATTGGAAATAGAAAAATTATCTGAGAATGAAAAAAACATAAATGAGGATTTAAAATAATTCTTATGTATACTATAAAATAAAAAAGGAGGTGAAATATTATGTTTGAAAAAATTAGAGCATGCATTGCATCACAATTAAGCATAGATGAAGAAGAAATAAAAATGGAATCATCTTTTATGAATAATTTAGGTGCTGATTCCCTTGATATAGTTGAATTAATTATGTCTTTAGAAGAAGAATACGATATAGAAATTCCTGATGAAGATGTTGAGAAAATTGTGACTGTTGGCGATATAGTAGAATATATTAAAGCCCACTCTGAGGAATAACATATGGCCCCGCACCATTGGGGGCATTGAGCTTTTTCAAACTTATTTTTGAATTTACTATAGAATACATTTTATATATGATAAATAAATTATTTTATATAAAAAGTTAGAGTAAATTGAATAATAAACTTGAAAGCTTTTTTTCAAATGAAGAAGAAATATTTTAATAAACTTCCGAAAAGGAGTAATAATTATGAAAAATGATATAAGATTACAGGATCTTGAGAAGGAACTGAAACTTGATTTTACGAATAAAGAACTACTAAAAACTGCAACAACTCATAGTTCGTATGCAAATCAGAAAAAAAAGGTTGAATTTAATGAAAGATTAGAGTTCCTTGGTGATTCTGTATTACAGCTTATTATATCCGAATATCTATACTTAAGGTTTACACAAAAGCCTGAGGGTTTTTTAACTAAAATCAGGTCTTTAATAGTTTGTGAAAATTCTTTATCTGAGATTGCAAGTGGATGGGACCTTGGAAAGTATATGAATATGAGTAAAGGTGAAGAAATCACTGGTGGCAGAAATAGAGTTTCGATACTAGCTGATTGTGTTGAAGCGGTAATTGCAGCTGTATATTTGGATAAAGGGATAGATTATTCTAGGACATTTATACTTGATAACTTTAAAGTTATAATTGAAAAAGCAATTAGCAATGAGATAGTATTAGATTATAAGACTAAACTTCAGGAGATCTTTCAACAAAATGGAGAAGTTGATATTCGTTATGAACTTGTAAAATTTGAAGGCCCACCACATAGAAGAGAGTTTTTTGTTAACTTAATAATAAATGATATTATAAAGGGTTCCGGACAAGGATTTAGTAAAAAAGAAGCAGAGCAAAATGCAGCAAAAGAAGTTATGCGTGGTCAGGAGGATATGCATGAGTAATCTACATTACATTATTCCTATTTTCGTTCCGCATGAAGGCTGTCCACATGATTGTGTATTTTGCAATCAAAATAGCATAACAGGTACATCATCGAAAGTTGATGCAAATTTTGTTTCGAGAACAGTAAATGAATATTTAAAAACAATAAAGCAAGATGATGCTATTATCGAAGTATCTTTTTTTGGTGGAACTTTCACTGCTATAAAAATGGAAAAGCAGATAGAACTTCTAACTGTTGCAAAGAAATTTAAAGATGATAATAAAATAAAATTTATTAGGTTATCAACAAGGCCAGATTATATAGACGATAATATATTAAGCAATTTAAAAAAATACTCTGTAGATATTATAGAGCTTGGGGTACAATCATTGGATGATGAAGTGTTACTTAAGTCAGGAAGAGGACATACTGCGTTAGACGTAGAGAATGCTTCAAAACTCATAAAGCAGTATGGGTTTATCCTAGGACATCAAATAATGATAGGACTACCAGGTGATAATATAAATAAAGATATTGAAACAGCACAAGGAGTTATTGATCTTAAACCAGATATATGTAGAATATATCCTGCGCTTGTAATTAAGGATACGCAAATGGAGAAAATGTATATAGATAAGAAATTTATACCTTATACGTTAAGTGAAGCGGTAAATATAAGCAAGAGTATTTACATTATGATGGTTGCTAGCGGAATCAATGTGATTAGGATAGGATTACAGCCTACTGAAGAGATTTCAGAAGGAAATGATCTGGTTGCAGGACCATTTCATCCTGCTTTTAGGGAACTTGTTGAAGGAAGCATATATAGTGATTTATTATATGATGTTATTATTAAAAGCTTCGAGGCATCCTCTACTATAAATAAAGTAATGGTTACAATAAATCCAAAAGATATTTCTAAACTTTATGCTAATGGAAAAAGCTTTTTTAATGACATGAAATATATGGTAAAGAAACTTGCGATAGAAGTATCACAAGATAAAAATATTAAACGTGGAAGTATTAGTATTTGTATAGGTGAAAAATGCTTTATAAAAACTATATATGAATATGCTTTGGAAAAATATAAACAAGGATTTTAATTTGCTATTTAGTATAGTGTTTCTACAAATAAAGTATATATTACGTTGAAAGAAATGGAGTAATATATACTTTACTTATATAAAAAAAGGATTACAAAAATAAAAATATGAGGTGAATTATGAAAAGGAAAAAAAGAGATAAATTTACAAAGGTGATGGTTTACGGTATAGTTATAATTTTCATTATAGGTTTCGTATTACCAGTACTATTCAGGTAAATATAGGAGAGTGTTTTAATGTTCTTAAAATCTATTGAAATAAGAGGATTCAAATCCTTTGCGGATAAAACAGAATTAACATTTAAGAAGGGCATTACGGCGGTGGTAGGACCTAATGGAAGTGGCAAAAGCAATATCTCTGATGCTGTTAGATGGGTACTTGGAGAACAAAGTGCGCGAAGCCTTCGTGGAGATAAAATGGAGGACGTAATATTTGCAGGTACACAATTTAGAAAACCAGTTGGACTTGCTCAGGTTTCGCTTACTCTGGATAATAGTGAGAGTGAGCTAAATATTGATTATGCTAATGTGACGATATCAAGAAGATTGTATCGCTCAGGAGAGAGTGATTATTTAATAAACAATACATCCTGTAGATTAAAAGATGTTCAACAGTTATTCATGGATACTGGCATAGGGAAAGAAGGATACTCAATTATTGGTCAAGGCAAAATTGATGCTATTTTAAGTGGTAAAACTGAAGAAAGAAGAAAGCTGTTTGAAGAGGCTGCAGGAATTGTTAAGTTTAAGACAAGAAAAGAAGAAGCAGAAAAGAGACTGGATAACACAGATCTAAATTTGGTTAGAATAGAAGATATTTTAAGTACTTATGAAGAAAGATTAGAGCCGCTAAAAAATGAAAGTGAAAAAGCAAAGAATTTTTTGAAACTTTTTGAGGAACTTAAGAGCAAAGAGGTTAGTATAATTATTGACTCAATTAATAAAGTTGAGTTAAGGATTAAAACATTACAAAACGAATTCGATAAATTAAATGAAGAAGTTTTTAACAATGAAGAAGAAAAAAAACAGTTAAAGCAAGACGTGCAGGAATGGAATAATCAATCTGAAAAGTTTGAGAATAAAAGCCAAGAAGAAAAACAAATATATTATGATAATAAACTAATTTACCAAAACAGTGTTTCGCAAATTAATATTTTAAATGAAAGAATAGGGAATTTAGAAAAAGTCATAAACAAAACATCAAATGAGAGCGATATTGTCAATAAAAGAATATTGGAATTTAAGAGAAATTTAAACATCGAAGATGACACTTTAAATAATATAAAAAATATTAGGATTGAAATAGTAGAAAAAATTCAATTGGAAGAAGTGAAAATTAAAACTACTGAGGAAAATATATCTATTGAAAGTGATCAAGCCGAAACTTTTAAAAAGCAAGAGCAAAAAAACATTTATGAAACTATTAAAATAAGCAATAATTTATTAATTTTAAATAATAATATAGATATATGTAAATCAAGAATAGAATCTCTTAAAAATACTATAGAAAACTTCAGAAGTTCAATTGAAATTAATACTAACGCGAAAATAACTTTTAAAGAGCATTTGGATGGATTTAAAGAAATAATAATTGATTATGAAAAAAAACTTAGTGAAAACAAAAACGAAACTTTAAAACTTCAAAACATTTTAACTTTTGATGAAAAAATTATGAAGGACTGCAATTTCAAAATTAATAAAACTGAAGCCAATTTTAATGTTCTACAAGCACTAGAAAAAAAACATGAAGGGTATAATAAATCAGTTAAAAATTTAATGCAGCATGTAAATGAAGGTAAAGTTTGCGATATTCGTGAATGTTTTGTACTTGGAGAAATTATAAAGGTTGAAAAACAATTAGAGGTAGCAGTGGAAATTGCACTAGGTGGCAGCATATCACACATAATAACCAAAGATGAAATAGTTGCAAAAATGTTAATAAATTATTTGAAGGCAAATAATTTAGGCCGTGCAACATTTTTACCACTTAATATTATTAAGGGGAAAAAGCTTGTTATTGATAATGAAACTAAAAACAGTAGTGGATTTGTTGGGATTGCTAGCGAGTTAATAGGCTATGATGAAAAATTCAGTGAAGTTGTAGCGTTCATTCTAGGGCGTACAATTATATGTACAGACATGGACTCAGCTCTTAAGATGTCTAAACGCAATAATTTTAGATATAAAATAGTAACGCTTGCAGGAGAGGTTATAAATGTTGGAGGATCGCTCACCGGTGGAAGTATCTATTCAAAGACTTCAAGTATAATCGGGAGAAAAAGGGAAATACAAGAACTTGCTAAGAATTTAGATGCTTTAAAAAATGAATCACTTATTAATTTAGAAAAAATAAAACAAAGCAAATCTAAAATTTTACAGTTAAATGAAGAAAATTTAAATTTAAAGGATGAAATTCACCTTGAAAATATTGAAGTTACGAAGGTAGAAGCTAAAATAAATGCAATACAAGATGAAACAGATAGATTGAAAAATAATATTATGAATTTAGTGGTTGAAAGAAATTCCGAGGAAAACAAACTTAAGCAAATTAATAAAGAAATTAATGAAGATAACAACTCTATTGTAGAACTAAACTTTTTAAAAGAAGAAATAGTGAAAAATTTGGATAAAGTTGATTTTAAATTAAAAGATAAATTAGCAGAAATTGAAAACATAAAAGAATTAATTATTGATTCTAAGATAAAAAAAGCTCAAATTGATGAAACAATGAATAATAAATTTTCTGAGATTCAAAGACTAAATGGAGAAATGCAAGTAGATAATGAAAAAATAATCGTATTTTCTAAAGAAATAGAAGAAGCAAAACAAAATAAAAAAGCAAGTCAAGGTTCCATTGAAAATGCTCAGGGGAAAGTATCTGAAATAAATATTATATTAGAGAAGATGGAAAAAAACTTTGAAGATAATGAAATAGAAAGAATTAAAATTAAAGAGCATATAAAAATATGTGCCGACCGATTAGATAATGTTTCGATAATGCTGGAAAAAGCAGAAAAAGAACAACATAAATGTGAATTGTCCCTTGCTAAGATTGGCATGGAAAAAGATGGTTACTATCGAAAATTAAATGACGACTTTGAGTTAACATATGCAGAGGCGTTACAATTTAAAAGCGAAATTGAAGATATTAATAGTCTTAAACAAGAGATAATAGAACTAAAAGCCGCAATATCAATGCTTGGCAAAATTAACGTAAGTGCTATTGAAGAGTATAAAGAAGTCAAAGAAAAATTTGTATTTATGAATGCTCAAAAAGAAGATTTGGTGCTTGCTAAAAATGAACTATTAACTGTGATAGATGAAATGACGATTAATATGAAAAAGATATTTGCAGATAACTTTGTTGTATTAAGGCGGAATTTTAATGAAACTTTTATAGAGTTATTTCAGGGTGGGAGTGCAGATTTAATACTAACTGATGGAGATGAACTCACAGCAAAAATTGATATTAACGTGCAACCGCCAGGTAAGAAACTTCAAAACATAAATTTAATGTCTGGTGGAGAAAAGGTTTTATCTGCAATTGCGTTATTATTTGCTATATTAAAGATGAAGCCAACACCATTTTGCATTTTAGATGAAATAGAGGCGGCTTTAGATGATGCAAACGTAGTAAGATATGCAGAGTTCTTAAAAAGATTTTCAGATAGTGTTCAGTTTATTATAATAACTCATAGAAAAGGAACTATGGAGGCAGGCGACGTACTATACGGAGTTACTATGGAGGAAAAGGGCGTGTCAAAAATAGTATCTGTAGATTTTAAGAAATAAAAAGTATATTATATTTGGGTTGCGCTAAAAAAAGCGGAAAAGGAGAATTAAAATGTTCGGAGGATTTTTTGATAAATTAAAAGATGGACTAACAAAAACCAGAAATAACATTACGCAAAAAGTTAGTGGAGTATTAAACCTAGCCTTAGTGATTGACGATGATTTATATGAAGAATTAGAAGAAATATTAATTACATCAGATATAGGTGTAGATACTTCTATTTATATCATAGAAAAACTTAGAAAAAAGGTGAAAGAATATAAAATAAAAGAACCAACACAAATTATACCTTGTTTGAAAGAAGTTTTAATGGAGATATTGGATCAAGATGAAAAACTAACTGATAATGAATTGCTTCCAAGAGTAATTTTGGTGATTGGGGTTAATGGAGTTGGGAAAACTACATCTATTGGTAAAATGGCTTCAATTCTAAAAGCTAATAAATATAAAGTACTTATTGCAGCAGCAGATACGTTCAGAGCAGCAGCAATTGATCAGTTAGAGATATGGAGCAATAGGGCGGGGGTAGGACTAATAAAACATCAAGAGGGATCTGATCCTGCCGCTGTAGTTTTTGATGCTGTTCAAGCTGCGAAAGCAAGAAAAGTTGATGTGTTAATTTGTGATACGGCAGGTAGACTTCATAACAAGAAAAATCTTATGGATGAACTTGCAAAAATTAATAGGGTTATTAACAGAGAGTATAGTGAGGCACATTTGGAAACTTTACTAGTAATTGACGCTACAACGGGTCAAAATGGAATACAACAAGCAAAACAATTTATGGAGATATGTCCAATTGATGGTATAATATTAACAAAATTAGATGGCACCGCTAAGGGTGGAATTGTAATATCAATAAAAAGACAATTAAATATACCGGTTAAATATATAGGAGTCGGTGAAGCTATAGAAGATTTACAAGAGTTTAATTCAAAAGATTTTGTTGAAGCACTATTTTAAATTAGAAGTTTTTATCTGATTTTGATAAAAAAAATAGCTGTTAAGTAAAACTACTTGACACCACACATAAACTCTGATATTATATGATTTGTGAGTCGGTGATTAAATGGAAGAAAAAGAAATGGAAAAAAGATTTGAGATTTCTTTATTATTAGATTTCTATGGTGAATTGCTTACACAAAAGCAAAGAGACATAATGGACTTGTATTTTAATAATGATTTGTCTTTATCAGAAATAGCAGAGATAAATAATACCAGTAGGCAAGCTATACATGATGCCATTAAAAGATCTGATAACATACTTTTGGTATATGAGGAAAAATTAAAATTATTGAGTAAAGATCATATACTTAAAGAAAACCTAAAAAATATTATATTAAAATTAAATGATTTGCAGACTAATATAAAAGATGAAGAAATGAATCAAATTATATGTGACATAAAAAAACAAGTTATTGAAAATATTTAGGAGGTTTATTATGGCTTTTGAAGGATTATCCTCTAAGTTACAGGATACCATAAAAAAATTAAAAGGTAAGGGTAAGCTTTCTGAAAAAGATATTAAAGATGCAATGAGAGAAGTAAAATTAGCATTACTTGAAGCCGATGTTAATTATAAGGTAGTTAAAGATTTTGTAAAAAACGTTAGTGAAAAATGTTTAGGTAATGGCGTAATGCAAAGTCTTACTCCAGGTCAACAGGTTATAAAGATTGTTAATGATGAACTTACAACTTTAATGGGTAATTCAGAAAGTAAGTTGGAGTTTTCAATAAATGGGTTGACAGTTATAATGCTTGTGGGACTTCAAGGTGCCGGTAAAACCACAATGGGTGGTAAACTCGCTCTTTCAATGAAAAGAAAAAACAAAAAACCACTATTGGTTGCTTGTGATGTATATAGGCCAGCAGCAATTAAACAATTGCAAGTAGTTGGAAAACAAATAGATGTTCCTGTATTTACAATGGGAGATAAGATTAGTCCGGTAGATATAGCAAAAGCATCAATAGCATTTGCTAAAGAGAATGGTAATAATGTAATTATAATAGATACAGCTGGAAGGCTTCATATAGATGAAAATCTAATGAATGAACTTCAAGAGATAAAATCAGCTTCAAGTCCAAGTGAAATATTGTTAGTTGTAGATTCCATGACAGGTCAGGACGCAGTTAATGTAGCAGAGAGCTTTAATTCACAGCTAGATATAACTGGAGTGGTACTCACAAAACTTGATGGAGATACAAGAGGTGGAGCAGCACTATCTATCAAAGCAATAACTGGAAAATCTATAAAATTTGTTGGATCCGGAGAAAAAATGAATGATTTGGAAGTTTTCTACCCGGATAGAATGGCATCAAGAATACTTGGTATGGGTGATGTTCTTTCATTAATTGAAAAAGCACAGCAGTCTATAAACGAAGATGAAGCAAAAGAACTTGGAAGCAGAATGTTATCTCAAGAGTTCAATTTAGATGATTTTTTAGCATCCATGCAGCAAATGAAAAAACTTGGACCACTTAATAAATTAATTGAAATGATGCCAGGTGCTAATAAAAAAGAATTGAAGGGTGTAGATCTTTCTCAAAGCGAAAAAGAAATGGGGAAAGTTGAAGCTATTATAAGGTCAATGACTTTATCCGAAAGAAAACATCCTAGTTTAGTTAGTGGCTCCTCTTCTAGAAAAAAGCGTATTGCTAATGGATCAGGCACTATAGTTTCACAAGTAAATAAACTTTTAAAAGATTTTGAAATGATGAAGAAATTTATGAAGCAAGCAAAGGGACTCCAAAAACCTGGTAAAAAAGGTATGTTTGGTAAAATGCCTTTCTAATAATATAACAAGCGAAAAAAATTAAATTTAAGGAGGTGATATACATGGCAGTTAAAATAAGATTAAAAAGAATGGGTGCTAAACATGCTCCATTTTATAGAGTAGTAGTAGCAGATTCAAGATCTCCTAGAGATGGTAGATTTATTGAAGAAATAGGATACTACAATCCAACAACAGAGCCAACTACTATTAAGATAGATGTTGAAAAAGCAACTAAATGGATGAAGAATGGTGCACAACCATCTGATACAGTTAAAAGGTTACTTAGCAAAATAGCAGTCAACTAGAAAAGTTTGTAAGTAATGAATGGAGGAGTTTTCCATGAAACAGTTACTTGAAGTATTGGCAAAGTATTTAGTTGATAAACCAGAGATGGTAGTAGTAAACGAAGTAGCTCATGAGCATTTGGTAGTTCTTGAATTATCAGTAGCACATGGGGATATGGGTAAGGTTATAGGAAAACAAGGTCGAATTGCCAAAGCTATTCGAACCGTTGTAAAGGCAGCTGCGGTTAAAGAAAATAAAAAAGTGGTTGTTGAAATAAAGTAAGAGTTAGGTTCAACCTAACTCTTATTTTAATTAAATTTTAAATTTTGTATATTTAGTAAAGTGATTATGGAAGGAGGATTTTGTATGGAAGAATTTATGAGTGTAGGTAAAATAGGCAAAACACACGGATTAAAGGGTGAAGTTAAAGTTTTTTCATTAACTGATGATCTTGAAAGATTCAAAACATTAAAAAGCGTTTATATTGATGGACAGCTCAGAAAAGTTGAAGGGTGTAAACTTCAACATGATAGAGGAATACTCAAAATCGAGGGTATAGACAGCATAGAACAGGCCGAGTTATATAGGAATAAGTTCTTGATGGTTAAAAGAGAAGATGCGGTTGAATTAGAAGAGGATAGTTACTATGTGGCTGATTTGATCGATTGCTCAGTTTATGATGATGCTGGAGTAGAACTTGGGAAAGTATTTGATGTTCTCCATACACCAGGCAACGATGTATATTGGGTTAAGGGGAATAATAAAGAAGAAGTGCTTATTCCAGTGCTTAAGGATATTGTTGTTAGTGTAGATATTACTAATCGCAAAATAATAATTAAGCCAGTGAAAGAATGGCAAGAATGAAAATAGACATACTAACTTTATTTCCTGAAATGTTTGACGTTTTCAATTATAGTATGATTGGAAAAGCAATGGAAAAAAGTATACTGGATATTTCATCACATAATATTCGCGATTACACTACAAATAAACATAAAAAAGTAGATGATTACCCTTATGGCGGTGGCGCTGGTATGGTTATGCAAGCGCAACCGTTAGTTGACTCCATTAAGGATGTTAAACTTCATAATGCTGGGAAAGTGATATTTTTGGGGCCACGAGGCAAGACGTTTACTCAAGATATGGCAAAAAAGCTGTGCGGTGAAAAAGAATTAATATTTGTATGTGGTCATTATGAAGGTATTGATGAGAGAACTTATGATTATATAGATTTGGAAATTTCTTTAGGGGACTATGTTTTGACAGGCGGGGAAATGGCATGTATTCCGATAGTTGATAGCATTTGTAGGTTGGTTCCTGGAGTATTATCATGCTCTGAGAGTTTTACAGAAGAATCTTTTTATGATGGAGTACTTGAGTATCCGCATTATACTAGGCCAGAATGTTTTGAGGGCGCTTATGTACCTGAGGTATTGATTTCGGGACATCATGAAAATATACGAAAATGGAGAAGGCTTCAGTCTCTACTCATAACAGAGCGAAAAAGACCCGATTTATTTGAAAAACTTGAGCTTACTTTAGAAGATAAAAAACTATTAAAAAGCGAAAATAAAAAATAGTATTAGGTTTAAAATGTTAATTTGAGCTTAAAGCATTAATTTAAGTTTAGAATATCTACATATATGAGGATAAGGTTGTTTTTATGTTGATATATATACAATTTTATGATATAGTAGAGTTTGTGCTAGTACGGACGGTCCTCTGTCATGATTTAATGATCAAGAACGTCACAATAAAATTTAGGAGGGAATGCACATGTTAGATATTATAAGAGCAATAGAAGCAGAACAAATCAGAACTGACTTACCAGTTTTTAATGTAGGTGATACTGTTAAGGTTCACATTAAAATTAGTGAAGGTAACAAGGAGAGAGTCCAAGTATTCGAAGGAACCGTTTTAAAAAGACAACACGGTGGTTCAAGAGAAACTTTCACAGTAAGAAGAGTAGCATCTGGTGTTGGTGTTGAAAAAACATTCCCAGTTAATGCTCCAGTAATAGATAAAATCGAAGTTGTAAGACTCGGTAAAGTTAGAAGGGCTAAACTATTCTACTTAAGAGATAGAGTTGGTAAGGCTGCTAAGGTTAAAGAAAGAATGAGATAAAATTGGGGCTGAAAAGTCCCTTTTTACTTTTAATAATAATTAACTTAGATATAGAGATTTTTTGAATTTTTAAGAGGTGTTTATATTGAAAAGCAAAATTTTTGAATTAGTAAAGTCTATAGCAATTTCACTTTTAATTGCTGTATTTATTATAAATTTCATATTTCAAATAGTGGTGGTAAATGGCGAGTCTATGATGCCAACACTTCAAAATAATGATAAACTAATAATTGAAAAGTTATCAAAGCGGATAATAGCTACTAAGAGAAATGATATTGTAGTAATAAAGTATCCAGCTGACATTAGCCAGAGGTTGATAAAAAGAGTTATTGCAGTTGCAGGGGACACGGTTAAAATTAGCGATAACAGATTGTACATAAATGGAAAAATCATGAATGAATATTATAAAAATGAGAAATTTATGAAAGACTATGATGAAGCTATAGTACCTGAGGGTTCGATTTTCGTTTTAGGAGATAATAGAAATTTTAGTGAAGATAGTAGAAGCAGTGACATAGGGTTTGTAAAACTCAATCTTTTGGAAGGGAAAGCAGTTATAAGGCTTTATCCATTCAATAAAATGGGGAGGATTAGATAGTATGGCAATGACGATAAATTGGTTTCCAGGTCATATGGCTAAAACAAGAAGACAAATTCAAGAGAGTTTGAAACTTGTTGATGCTGTAATAGAAATTAGAGATGCAAGAATAGTTAAATCAAGTGCAAATCCACAAATTGATGAAATATGCAAAGATAAGCCTAGAGTTATACTACTCAATAAGAGTGATTTAGCTGAAGATAAAGTGACTAAACAATGGATAGAAAAACTTACAACTGATACTGTAAGGCCACTTGCTGTGAATTGTATTACAGGTCAAGGTCTAAAAGGTATAAAAATCACACTTGATGAGTTATTGAAAGCAAAACATGATAGGCAAAAGAAAAAAGGGTTAGTTAATATTGTTATTAGAGTTATGGTAGTTGGTATTCCTAATGTTGGTAAGTCTTCTTTTATAAACAAATTAGGAAAAAATAACATTACTAAAACTGGAGATAGACCAGGAGTTACTAAAAGCAAGCAATGGGTAAGAACTAGCTTAGGAATAGAATTAATGGATACTCCAGGTGTATTATGGCCTAGATTTGAAGACGAGACAGTAGGACTTAATTTGGCATTTACAGGTGCTGTAAAAGATGAAGTCATAGATATAGAGGAATTAGCACTTAGATTAGTTGAAAGACTCCAAGTTAATAATGGACAAAGGCTAATGGAAAGATATAAACTTGATGAAATTATGGAGAATCCTATAGATAATCTAGATAATATTGCTAAAAAAAGAGGATCAGTAATTTCTAGAGGTAATATTGACTATAATAGAGTTGCAGTTATGCTTTTAGATGAATTTAGAGGTGGAAAATTAGGACCTATATCATTAGAAAGAGTTGAAGAATAGGCAAATTTCAAATCTCATACGAAAATTATTACAAGAAATTTTATTTAAAGGTAATAGGGCATCTTAGCAATTTGTAAGATGCCCTATTATTATAATTTAGAAAGATTAAGGAGAAAATATTATGAAATTAGATATTGATTTTTCAAAGATGAGTTATAAAGAAATAAAAGAATATTTATTAAATATAGAAAGTACTGAAAACGTATTCGGTGATGATGATAAAAGAAGTTTATCCAATATGTTATTGTTAGACAATAGAAAAACCGTTCAAAAATTAGGTATCAGAATTTCTAAAACACTAGAACTAAAAGTAAAGGAGATTCATAGAGTAAGAAAAATGTATGAATTTGATAAAAGTTTTGGTAGTTATAAATATGTAGCTGGAGTAGATGAGGTTGGCAGAGGGCCTTTAGCTGGACCAATAGTTGCGGCAGCAGTAGTATTAGATTTGGACTTGACTGCAGATAAAGATTTAATATTAAGGGTAAATGACTCTAAAAAATTAGCTATTGCTTGCAGAAAAGAACTATCGCGTATTATTAAAGAGAAAGCAGTAGCTTATAAAATTATTGCTATTGATAATAAAGATATTGATGAAAAAGGTATTGCTTGGTGTAACAACCAAGTATTTTTAGAATGCTTGCAAGGGCTAACTGTGAAACCAGATTTAGTTCTATCTGATGGTTATAAAATAAAAAAATATTTAGGTTTAAACGAATTTGTAATAAAAGGTGACACGTTAAGTATAAACATTGCATGTGCATCCATTATTGCAAAGGTATATAGAGATGAACTTATGCAAAAGTATCATAATGACTATCCTAATTATGGGTTCGATAGGAACGTTGGTTATGGAACGCAGGAACATGTGCTTGCAATAAAAGAGCATGGAATGATACCAATACATAGAAGAAGTTTTTTGAAAAACATTTTAGGTGAAAATATTAATAAGTAATATTTGATAGATATAGTTTAAATGTTAAGAGGCGCATAAATTTTTATGCGCCTCTTAAATTATAATTGAAAGTATTTGTAACAGGAGGTCGCATTGGGCATATGATACTAATATAACACAATTAAATACTTGGAAGCAATGAACCATATTCTATATTGGTCACTTTGAATATGTGGAGCTAGTAGTGAACCCACTCCTTTTTCATAGATTAGTCTATGTAATCGGAGTTTTATTTTTTAAAACATAAAAAGTGAATTTATATATTAAACGGGGAGTTTATGATGTGTACTCTGTTTTTGGTCACCGTTGAGTACACGGAGACAATGGTGAATCCGGCCCAATCTAGTTTATTAGATTGGGTCTTTTCTTTTATAAATTATTTTCAGAAAGGTTTATTTAAGATCAAATAGGGGGATTTTTATGGATAATTTGGAAACTTAGATGAGTCGCGAATTTTTAAGAGAGTCTAGTTTGGATGAATTACCACAATTAATTAATATTATTATTATTAAAGGGGATATGAGTGTCGTTGGAGCAAGACCCATAGTTGCTAAAGAAATAGAAAAATATGGAGAATATGGGGACAAGCTGTTAACTATAAAACCAGGCCTTACAGGAAGCTGGTAGGTTGTTCATGGCAAATTTGTAATGGATTATTGGGTGGAATGTTGCGAAAATGTAGGGAAAAACATGAAAAAGAGAGATTTAGTTGTAATAAGAAGCACAGTTATACCAGGAACGACGGATCAGCTTATATTACCTATACTTGAAGAAGAATCAGGTGTGAAAGCTGGGGTAGACTTTTATCTTGCATATGTTTCAGAAAGAATAGCTGAGGGAATGTATTTGTTGAATTTGAAAAAATGCCTACTGTGGTTGGAGCAATTAATGTTGAAAGTTTAGCTCGCGCTATCGATTTAATTGGTGTAGTTTGTAAAGCTAAAATAATTTCGGCAAGTAGTATGAAAGAAGTACTAAATGCTGTGGGTAAAGAACTAAAAGGGGCTAAGGTAGCTGTTTTAAGACTTGCAATGAAAAACTTTTCTAATGATGATAGGATTAGCCCTGCTGTAGATATATCTAAGCTATTAATTAAGCGAGGAGCTATAGTTATACTGCATCTGACCCCATGGTGACCACTACGCATGATTTTAAGACTAAAACTCAGGATGATGCAATAGATGGAGTTGATACTATTTTAATACTAACAAAGCGGCAAGAGATGTATTTTAATGATGTTGAGCACATAGTAAAAAAAATGAATGAACATCCTGTATGCATAGATACAAAAGCAGCCATAGATAGTGAAGAGGCTTTAAAATATAACCTTAAGTATTGGAGGATATAATATGAAAAAAGTTGTTTATGTTGTTGAATCTTTTGGCGCAGGTGTATACACATTTTTAACAGAATTAAGTAATTCCATTATAAATCACTATGAAGTAGTGATTATATACTCAGTAAGGAAAGAGACACCTAAAAATTTTAAAAAGGACTTTAATTCTAAAATTAAATTTATCCAAATAGATATGTGCAGAGGGTTAAACCCATATAAAAATGTCAAAGCTCTAGTGGCATTGAAAAAGATTTTGAAAAAAGAAAATCCGGATGTTATTCATCTCCACTCATCTAAGGCTGGTTTTTTAGGAAGGATTGCATGTTATGCGAATAAATTTAATATGGATAAGGTTTTCTATAATCCACATGGATTTTCATTTTTACAAGAGAACGAATCTAAGGTGAAAAGAATGTTATTTTATGGGTTAGAATGGTTTGCGAGCAAATTAGGTGGCTATACAATTGGGTGTTCATATGGTGAATATGAAGAAGCACTGAAAATATCAAAGCAGTGTATAAACATTAACAATGGAATTGATACAAGTAAAATAGATGAAATTATAAAACAAAATAATACAAATATAAGCAAAAGCAAAATAAAAGATAAAATCAAAATAGGGACTGCTGGAAGAATATGTTATCAAAAAAATCCTGAATTATTTAATGGTATAGCAAAGTCTTTTTCAAATTATGATTTTATTTGGATAGGTGATGGAGATTTAAAGGATAAATTAGATGCTAGCAATATAAAAGTTACAGGATGGATGGAAAGAAAAGAAGTTATAAAAGAGCTGCTAGATGTGGATATCTTTATATTGCCATCTCTTTGGGAAGGGTTATCTATTTCACTCCTTGAAGCAATGTATCTAGGAGAACCGGTTATTGTTTCAAATGTAATAGGTAATAAAGATGTTGTATATAACAATGTAAACGGTTATCTAGTAAACGATTTAAATGAATATATAAGCGCTATTGAATATATAACACTAAATAATACTATATTTAATATTAAATTTAAAGAGAAAGTTAGAGCTAATATTTTAGAAGAATATGAGCAAATTCAAATGGTTAAAGAATATATGGAAATATACGCTTTATATGAAAAAAAATTTAGCGAGGATGGTTTTTAAATGGCATTTATAGTATTCCATTTATGGTAAACTAAAACACTAAATGGAGCAGAAAAAGTGGAATTAGATATATGTACAAATTTAGATAAAGATCTTTTTAAGCCACTGGTAGTATACGTTGGGGATGAAGTTAGAAGCTATTTTACTAAGGAAGAGTAATACTGTAAACAAAGTCGCAAGTCCAAAAAAATTTTCGGAGTATATTAATTGTAATTTACCTGTGTTTATAAGTCATAATATTGGTGATATAGATGAAATGAATTCTAAATATAATATATGTATTTACGATTATTATGACTTTATCCATTATTTTATGGGTTTAATGATAACATTGTTTATGTAAGCGATGATGCGTATTGGGTAAAAGACAAGGTTCCTTGAGATGGGTTTGATGAAACCTCAAGAAATGAATTTTTGCTTGCGGGTTATGTTACAGGGAGGGACACATTATATAAAAATGTATCACAAATTCAAGCAGGGGAGATAATTTATATAGATTATGATAATGAAAATAAGATTAGAGTTAATTCATCCAAATATTATAATTTTATACATGAAAATTATTTTGAAAATTTATCATGAGAGGAATTATTGCAAAAACATGAACTAAGTTTGAATAAGGCTGTGAATAATCTTATTCAATATGCTAGTGGAAAAACCGCTTTTAGGTAGTGGTAGTGGTAGTAAGAAAATGAAGGAAATTTTAGTTGAATTAATTAATAATTTTGATATGGTATTAATAGATTCACCTTCTATTTTGTATTTATCAGATGCTCAAATTTTATCAGCATTATCCCATGCAGTCATAATTGTTACGGCTTATGGGGAATCAGAAAAAGATGCTTTAATTACCGCGAAAGAGAAGATTGAAAGAGTTGGAGGAAAAATTATAGGTGTCGTAATCAACAAAATGCCTGAAATATATAATCATAACTATTATAATTATTATAGTGACTAATTTGAGTAAATAATCCTTGGAATAATATTTAGAAGTGATTTTAGAAAACTTATATCAATAAAAATAAGAACTGTATTGAAAGATTCCAATACAGTTCTTATTTATCATTATTTTGGTGGCATTACAGTTGCGGTGCCCTTAAGAACAACAACTTCATCCTGATTAGTACATGTTGTTTTTAATTTCATAATATTTTTTTCTTCGTTTTTTTCTATAACTTCAACTTCTGCCTTAATTGTATCACCAAATTTAACTGGTGCTGTAAATCTAAGTTCTTGACCTAGATAAATGGTTCCAGGTCCTGGCAATCTTGTTCCTAGTACTGCCGATATGAAACCTGCTGTGAGCATTCCATGTGCAATTCTGCCTTTAAACATTGTTGTTTGTGCTTCTCGTTCATTTATGTGAGCAGGATTTAAATCTCCGGTTATACCTGCATAAAGATATACATCAGATTCGCTTATAGTTTTTTCAAAATAATCTGTGTCTCCAATATTTAGTTCGTTCATTGTTAAACCTTTCATTAATAATTCCTCCCTGTTTTTTATAAATTATACTACTCCAAATGATGCAAATATAATACATACTGCGGTAGCTATAAGTGGGATAACAACTGTACACATACCTATATCTACGTATGATTGTTTATGAGTCATTCCTGTTATACCGAGTAGCGTTATTACTGCTCCATTATGTGGAAGTGTATCAAGTCCACCACATGCTATTGCAGCTATTCTATGGAGTACTTGTGGATTAATTCCGAGTACTTGAGCTTTTTGGAGATAGGTTTCACCCAAGACTCCAAGAGCAATACTCATACCACCAGATGCAGAACCTGTGATACCTGCAAGAATACTAGTGGATGCAGCTAGGGATATAAGTGGCGTTCCTGGTATAGCAAGAATCCCAGCTTGAAGGATAGCAAATCCACCTAGTGTTTTAATAACATTTCCATAACCAACTTCTGATGAAGTATTTGCAATTGCAAGGAGTGAACCAATAGCGCCTTTATTAACTGTATTAGTGACATTTTCAATGTTTTTCCAAAATATTATTAAACTAATAACTATAGCAACAACTAATGCTGAAATTAAGCTCCAGATACCCTGTACACTTGCTAATTTTATTCCTCCGAAACTTTTTAAGAAATCTCCATTCATTGTAGCAAAAACATATTTACCTAATAAATAGTTAACAACTAGAACTAAGATTATTGGGATTATAGCAAGTGAAAACTTAGGTAATTTAGATAAATCAACTTCTTTAAGTACTTCTTCTGCATGAGTACCGTAACCTTCTCCTGCAGCCATGGCTTTTTTTGTTCTTCGAGTAAGCCATAACATACCGCCACCAAACATTACAGCAGATCCTATAAGCCCTATTATTGGCGCTGCATATGCATTTGTACCAAAGAAAGGCATAGGAATAGCATTTTGTATTTGTGGTGTTCCTGGTAATGCTGTCATAGTAAATGTAAATGCACCAAGGGCTATAGAACCAGGTAAAAATCTTTTGGGAATATCTGCTTCTTTAAACAATGCTGCTGCAATAGGATATACTGCAAATGCAACTACAAATAATGAAACTCCACCATATGTTAAAATTGCACAAGATAAAACTACTGCGAGAATTGCTTTATCTTTTCCGAGTTTACTGCTAATGGCATAAGCTATAGATTTAGCAGCTCCTGAATCATCCATGATTTTACCGAAAATTGCTCCTAATAAGAATATAGGAAAATATGCCTTAGCATATGCTGCAAAATTAACCATAAAAACTTCAGTGTAATTAGCTAAGACATGAGTCTGACCACTTTGAAACAAAACAGCAAGTAATGCCAAAACTGGTGCTAAAATAAGAACTGAAATTCCTTTGTAGGCTAAATACATTAAAAGTCCTAAAGAAATAATAATACCAATAAGTCCTAACATAATAAGTCCTCCCTTTAATTTAAATTATTTTTAGAAATTTATAAAATTGAATTAAAATAAAATTATAATTTAAGTCCCATGGGTTTTTCACCGAATATTCTTTCATCCATTAAAGTTAAAGTGTCTGAAATTATTGGTTTAAAATCCATATGTGCTAAAATATCTTTTTTAAGATCGATTCCTGGGGCAATTTCTTCTAAAGTAACACCTTCTTTAGTTAATCTAAAAACTGCTCTTTCGGTAATGTACAATACTGGTTGGGATACATCTACAGCGTATTCACCACTGAAGGTAATCTGCTCAACATTTTTAATGAATTTATTTAATTTACCTTCTTTTATTATATTTAATTTCTTATCACGAATTTCGATACTTAATCCACCAGCTGTGAAAGTGCCACAGAAAACAACTTTTTTAGAGTTTTGAGTTATATTAATAAAGCCACCGCAGCCTGCAATTTTAGGCCCAAATTTACTTACATTAATATTACCTTTTTCGTCGCATTGAGCCAGGCCAAGAAATGCTATATCAAGACCTCCTCCATCATAGAAATCGAATTGACTACTTTGATCTAGTATGCTTTCAGGATTTATTGAGGCGCCAAAGCTTAAACCACCTGCAGGAATTCCGCCTATTGGACCTGATTCCAAAGTAACTTTTAGTTCACTACCAATACCTTCTTCATTTGCTACCATAGATATTCCTTCTGGTACTCCTATTCCAAGATTGGTAATGGCATTTGGAATAAGTTCCATTGCAGCTCTTCTAGATATTATCTTTCTCTCATCTAGTTTTAAACCTGGAATATTATTTAATGCCATTTTTATTTCACCATTATAAGATGGATTGTATTGCTCAGCATAAGTTTGCATATGATTTTCAGGTTTTGAAAGCACTATGGCATCCACAAGTATTCCTGGAATTTTAACTTTTCTTGGATCAAGAGAACCATTGGCGACTATTTTTTCAACCTGTAGAATTACAATTCCACCAGAATTTTTGGCTGCCTGTGCCATAGATAATCCATCTAATGTTACGGCTTCTTTTTCCATAGTGGCATTTCCACTCTCATCAGCATAAGATGCTCGAATAAGTGTTACATTTATAGGGAAAGTTTTATAAAACAAGTATTCTTTATTATCAATCTCGATAACTTTAACTATATCTTCTTTGGTGCAAGAGTTTAGTTTACCTCCGTCAATTCTAGGATCTACAAAAGTTTTTAAACCAACATGAGTTATAGTTCCGGGTTTTCCTGCCGCAATGTCTCTATAAAGGTGGGATATAACACCTTGAGGAAGATTGTAGGCCTCTATTTTATTTTCAATAGCAAGCTTTACAAGTTTGGGTGCAAGTCCCCAGTGTCCGCCTATTACCTTTGAAACTAAACCTTCCTCGCCAAGGTGATTTAAACCTTTTAGTTTTGAATCACCTTGCCCTGCGGCATATATTAAAGTTAAATTATTTGGGGTTCCTTTTTCAAGAAAACTCTCACTTATTTTTATTGTCAATTCTTCAGGGTGGCCACAACCGATAAATCCTCCCACGGCAACTGTGTCTCCATTTTTAATTAAAGAAATTGCGTCGTGACTAGACATAATCTTTTTCATTTTTTTTCGACCTCCTTCTTTTATTATAATTATTAGTTAAACTATTCATAATTATAAATAGCAATTACCGTGCCAAGAAAAAAACAAATAAAACATGAATTAATTATCGATTTATAGCGTTTGATAGGGGTTTACAGTGTTTTATATAAAATTTATCATTTTAAATGTAAATGTATGTGCGAGAAACAGAACACAATAAATGTAAACCTTATCATACAGTTCGGAAAAACGAACAGCAATCTTTAGATATTAGAATACTGTACGTTTTAATGAGCACTTTAATTATAAAAATGTGTTTATTTGAAATGTTTATTATACAACTCCCATAGTTCTAAACATAATACTAAGATTGCATATAAGTCTCACCCAGGACTCCAAGGGTGAAAAAATGAACATTATTCTTAGTTTCTAAGAGTAATGTTCATTTATTAAAACACTTATAGGGGAATATTGTATTTTTTAATTTTTTCATATAAGCTAGTTCTTCCAATTTTTAAATTTTTAGCAGTTTTAGTTTTATTCCCATCTGTTGCTTTAAGCGCATCTATAATAGCCTGCTTTTCTGCTTCAAAGATAGTTTCTTCAAGACTTTTAATGATCTTATTTGTTTTTATTCCAGTAATTGAACTAGGTAAATCAATTGGACAAATAGTATTGCTGTCTTCTATTAAATTAATAGCTCTTTCCAATATATTTTCAAGCTCTCGAATATTGCCCTCCCAGGAATAATTTTTCAGATAGTATTCTGAATCCTTAGATACACCAATAACTTTTTTGTTTAAGTCCTTAGAGATTTTTTTAATAAGGTGGTCTGCAATAAGCAAGATATCATCTCTGCGCTCACGAAGAGAGGGAATGTTAATAGTGACAACATTTAATCTATAATAAAGATCCTGCCTAAAGTTACCTTCGTGCATAGATTTTTCAAGGTTTTTATTTGTTGCTGCTATTATACGAATGTCAACCTTTTTACTTCCTATTGAGCCAATTTTATCAACCTCTTTTTCTTGAATAGCTCTTAAAAGCTTTACTTGCATATGAAGGGGCATATCCCCGATTTCATCTAAAAATATTGTTCCTCCATCTGCTTGTTCAAATTTCCCTGTTTTACCTTCTTTTTTAGCACCTGTAAATGCACCACCCTCATAACCGAAAAGCTCGGATTCTAATAAATCGGATGGGATTGCTCCACAGTTAACTTTTACAAAAGGTGCATACAATCGATCACTAGCTAGGTGTATTGCATGGGCGAACAATTCCTTTCCTGTACCACTCTCACCAAGTATAAGTACATTAGAGTGTGTTTGAGCGGCTTTCCGTGCAACAGCTTTAGCTATATGAATTTCTGCGCTTGTTCCTATAATATCCTCAAAGGAGTAACTTGCAGTATTAAGTTCTTTGAAACGAGTTTTATATGTTTCAATTTCCTTTTTCATGTTTTTAATTTTACTATAAAGATTATTTAGTTCTTTAACATTTCTAAATAAAATTTTACCAATTGCACCAATTATCTCACCATTTTTAATTATAGGTATTCTACTTGCAATCATGTAACTTCCTTTTATTTGTTGCAATTGAGCAGTTTCAATTTCACCTGTTTGTGCAACTATGTGCATTCTTGTATTTTCTATAACATCTGTAACTAATCTTCCTACAGCATTCTCCTGTGAGATATCTATAAAGTCACAATATGATTTGCTAATCATAGTTATAATTGCGTTTTTATCTATAATGACAATACCATCATAAGCATTATCTACAACTGTTTTTAATATTTCTACAGCATCTTCTTCGAAATCCATTATAAAACCAGCTCCCTAATATATAGTGTGTTTAAAGGATTACTTTAATACTACCATATTAGTTTATTTTTAGTCATTTGAAAAGTGAGTTCTGCATTATTTATATTCTTATGTAATAATTATTTATAATAAAAAGCGATTTTGATGTAAAAATACATCAAAATCGCTCTAAATAAAATTATTTGTTTCTTAATGTATTAATTTGAGCTATCATTTCTGGAATAACCTTTAAGAAATCTCCAGCTACTGCAACGTCCGCAGCTTTCATGATAGGTGCAGTTGCATCTTTGTTTATAGCTATTATGAAATCAGAATCTTGCATACCAGCTAAATGCTGGATTGCTCCTGAAATACCGCAAGCTATATATACTGTAGGTCTAACAGTTTTTCCTGTTTGTCCTACTTGAACAGCTTTATCTATCCATCCATTTTCAACTGCAGCTCTTGAAGCTCCAACAACGCCATCAAGTGTAACTGCAAGTTTTTCAAGAAGTGCGAAGTTTTCTTTACTACCAACTCCACGACCACCAGATACTATAATATTAGCTTCTCCGATATCTGCTAAAACTTGTGCAACCTTTACAACTTCTATTGATTTAGTTCTGATATCTGATTCCTTAAGATTTACAGTAACTTTTTCAACTGGGCAACTTCTATTAGCATCTTTAGCTAATTTTTCAAAAACTCCTGGTCTAATAGTAGCCATTTGTGGTCTATGATCTCCACAAACTATAGTAGCCATTAAGTTTCCTCCAAATGCTGGTCTTGTCATCATTAAATTATTATTCTCTGTATCTATATCTAATGATGTACAATCAGCAGTTAGACCTGTTGCAAGTCTTGCTGATATTCTAGGTCCTAAGTCTCTTCCTAAATAAGTTGCTCCAACAAATATTATTTCTGGTTTTCTCTCGTTTGCAAGGTCGCATATAACTTTTGCATATGCATCAGTTGTAAAGTGACCAAGAAGTGGGGAACTCGCAACTATTACTTTGTCAGCTCCATATGCTACTAACTCTTTTACCATATCATCTGTTTTATCACCAAGTAATACAGCTGTTAATTCTTCTCCTAATTTATCAGCAATTTCTCTTCCCTTACCTAAAAGTTCGAATGAAATTTTTTGAAGTTCTCCGTCTCTTTGCTCAGCAAAGACCCATACACCCTTATAATCTTCTAAATTCATAACTTAATCCCTCCTACGTCTTAGATATAGTGATTTTCTTTTAATTTTGAAACTACATATAATGCAGCTTCTCCTGCTGGTAATTGTATTAATTCACCTTTTCCCTTAGGTTCTTTAGTCATTGACTTTTTAACCTTTGTTGGTGATCCTTTAAGTCCTAAAAGTGATATGTCTGCTCCGATATCTGCTGCACTCCAAACTTTTACTTCTTTAGTTTGGAACATTTCAAAAATGCTTTTTATGTTCATATATCTTGGCTCATTTAATTCCTTTATAGCTGTTAAAAGAACAGGAGTTTTAACTTCGATATCTTCATATCCGTCTTCCCAAGCTCTTCTAACTTTTAATCCACCCTCTATTACATCGACTTTTTCAACGTATGTAATTTGTGCAAGATTCAAATGTTCTGCAATTTCTGGTCCAACTTGTGCTGTATCTCCATCTATTGCTTGTCTTCCTGCAAAAACAATATCATAGTCTAATTTCTTTAGAGTTGCTGCTAATGCATGTGATGTAGCTAAAGTGTCTGCTCCAGCAAATGCTCTATCAGATACTAATATTGCTTCATCAGCGCCCATAGCAAGTGCTTCTCTTAATGCTTTTTCTGCTTGAGGTGGTCCCATGCTAATTACAGTCACGTGCGCACCATGAGCGTCTTTTAATCTTAATGATTCTTCTAAAGCATTTTTATCATCTGGATTTATTATTGATGGAACTCCTTCTCTTATAAGGGTTCCTGTTTTAGGATCTATTTTAACTTCGTTTGTATCTGGAACTTGTTTTAAACATACAACTATATTCATTCCTTAATCTCCTCCTACTTTAATAGATTTCCAGCTATAACCATTCTTTGAACTTCTGAAGTTCCTTCATATATCTCAGTAATTTTCGCATCTCTCATCATTCTTTCTAATGGATATTCTTTAGTGTAACCATATCCACCAAAAATTTGAACTGCTTTAGTTGTAACTTCCATAGCTGTTTCTGATGCAAATAATTTCGCACGAGCAGCTTCTACTGTATAAGGCAGACCATTATCTTTATTAAATGCTGCTTTATAAACTAAAAGTTTAGCAGCCTCAATTTTAACATCAAGTTCTGCAACCATCCATTGTAAACCTTGGAATGCTGAAAGTGGTTTACCAAATTGTTTTCTTTCTTTCATATATTTAGTAGCTTCGCCTAATGCTCCTTCTGCAATTCCTAAAGCTTGAGCTGCTACTCCAATTCTTCCTCCATCAAGAGTTTTCATTGCAATACCGAAACCTCTTCCTTCTTTCCCAAGCATGTTTTCTTTTGGAACTATGCAATTTTCAAATACAAGTTCTGTAGTTGATGATGCTCTTATTCCTAATTTATCTTCATGTTTACCTATAGAGAATCCTGGAAATTCTTTTTCAACTATGAAAGCTGTAATTCCTCTTGTTCCTTGAGTTTTATCAGTCATTGCAAAAACTACAAATGTATCTGCTACTCCACCGTTTGTGATAAATATTTTTGAAC